>Ga0116183_1000479_pt1 | contig 46802 bp, 45 predicted proteins | sample AD_UKC078_MetaG_FD_89753 | JGI IMG/M metagenome (GOLD analysis project Ga0116183, IMG submission 89753) | Active sludge microbial communities of municipal wastewater-treating anaerobic digesters from USA - AD_UKC078_MetaG | ecosystem: Engineered > Bioreactor > Anaerobic > Digestate | place: USA...
CATAATCCAAGCTGCCGACCCTTCTTCTGTCTTCAATCTCCATGCCTTCATAGTCTTCAGCAGGCTTTGATTCCGGCACATGTTCCTCCGGACTTCCGAATAACTCATTCCAGCTTTTTCCCAGATCTGCGAAAGGCCCTTCAGACCACTGGGGAATATGCTTTTGTCTTTGAACCGGCTTCTGCCGGTATTGGCCTTGCTGCCGGTTCATGCCTCTTCTGCCCCTGCCCTGGTTCTTCTGCTGCTTTGCAGCAAGGTTAAACAAGGCTATTACTATAGCTACTACTATATATATACCTTCCAACTACATCCCTCCTTTGATGGAGATGCTATAGGGGCTATTTCTTCTCCTTTTCAATGCTGTCACTCTTTCCAACCTTTGATATTGCATCCCTCATCTGAGTATCAGCCTGCACATTCTGCAGTTGGTAGTAATCCATAACGCCAATTCTCCCATTTCTCAACGCCTCAGCAAATGCCTTTGGCACCTCGGCTTCCGATTCTACAACCTTGGCTCTCATTTCCTGGACTGCCGCCTTCATCTCCTGCTCTTTGGCAACAGCCATAGCACGTCTTTCCTCCGCCTTCGCCTGAGCTATCCTTTTATCTGCTTCCGCCTGGTCTGTCTGCAACTGGGCGCCGATATTCCTGCCTACATCTACGTCGGCTATATCTATTGAAAGTATTTCAAAGGCTGTACCGGAATCAAGCCCCTTTGCCAGAACCGTCCTTGATATCAGATCCGGGTTTTCCAACACTGATTTGTGGCTCTCGGAGCTTCCGACGGTTGTAACGATACCTTCACCAACTCTGGCAATGATAGTCTCTTCGCCGGCACCTCCTACCAGTCTGTCGATATTGGCTCTCACAGTCACTCTTGCTTTTGCCCTTACTTCTATACCGTCCTTAGCTACTGCTGCTACCACAGGAGTCTCAATTACCTTCGGATTAACGCTCATCTGCACAGCCTGCAAAACATCTCTCCCCGCCAAGTCAATAGCTGCCGCCCTTTCGAAGCCCAGTTCTATTTCCGCTCTCTGTGCAGCTATAAGTGCATTTACCACCCTGTCAACATTACCTCCCGCAAGATAGTGGGCTTCAAGCTGGTTTACACCAACGTCAAGGCCGGCCTTTCTGGCCTTTATAAGAGGGTTCACAATCCTGCTTGGAATAACCCTCCTGAGCCTCATGCCCACAAGATTGAAAATCCCGACATTTACTCCTGCCGCCAGGGAAGAAATCCATAATCCCAGGGGAACAAAACTTAAAAATATTGTCAAGCCAAGTATTATTACAAACAGGGATACTACATAAAATAATAAGTCACTCATCGATATACCTCCGATTCTTTAATCATATTCTCTTTACCACTATTCTGCCGCCTTCAATCTTTATAACCTCAACCTCAATACCCTTGTCAATAAACTCTGCTTCGGACACTGCATCAATCTTGTTTCCGTCAATTATCACGGTACCTGCAGATCTTAACGGAGTAGCAACAGTCCCTCGCATGCCCAAATATTTTTCATAACCCTTTGTACTTACATATCCTTCTTCATTTTTCTGTTCAGTATTCAATATCATTGATTTTACGAAGCGTTTCCCGTAACCCATCCTGTATAGGGCAACAACCAGTATAACAGCTATTGCTGTGGTTCCTACAAGCAAAAGTATGGCTTGAAAGAAGCTGGATGAAATCATTACTATACTGGCCAATACAAGTACAATACCGCTTATTCCTGCAACACCAAACCCCGGCATAAGTGCCTCAATCATTAGAAGCACCATACCCGTAACGTATAGGAATGCCGTAAGCAGGCCCCAATCTCCAAACATCCGTTTCACCCCCAACATTCAAATATTATATTTATCCAGTATATTGTATAAAATATAGAATTATTTATGCCCTGTATTATTTAAGTATAATATTATCATAACAGTTTTATGCAGGGTTAACAACTGGAAATAAGTTAAGTGGGGACACGGGGACGTTTCTCCTGTCCCGCTTTCAGCGGGACAGGAGAAACGTCCCCGTGTCCCATATCCCAAAATCCTTAAATGTTATTCTTTTACAATCTTTGCCCAGGAATCCTTCAACCCTACTATTCTGTTGAAGACAGGCCTTTCCTTCGTAAAGTCCTTATTATCAGAACAGAAATAACCCATCCTCAGGAACTGATAGCCTTTTCCTGCAGAGGCTTCCCTCAATACTGGTTCAACCTTACAGCCGGTCAACACTTCCAGTGAATCGGTGTTCAGATCATCCTTGTATTCATGCCCCTCTTCCCCGGGATTCGGCACTGCAAACAACTGGTCATACAGACGGACTTCAGCATCTATCGCATGTTCGGCAGATATCCAATGAATAGTGCCTTTTACCTTACGTCCGTCGGGGGAGTTCCCTCCCTTGGATGCCGGATCATAGGTACAGTGGATTTCTTTGATATCACCTGTCAGCGGATCCTTTACAACACTTTCACACTTTATGAAATAAGCCCCTTTCAGCCTGACCTCTCCTCCCGGATAAAGCCTGAAGTATTTCCTTGGCGGATTCTCCATAAAATCCTCCTGTTCGATATATATCTCACGCAGGAAGGGCACCTTGCGGGTACCGCTGTCAGGATTCTCAGGATTGTTCTCCACTTCAAAATACTCTATCTGATTATCCGGATAATTATCGATAATAACCTTCAAAGGGCGAAGCACCGCCATAACACGGTCTGCCTTTTTATTCAGGTCCTCCCTTATGCAATGTTCGAGAAGTGCATAATCTACGGTGCTGTTTGTCTTTGCAACGCCAATCCTGTCACAGAAGTCCCTGAGTGCATCGGCAGTATAGCCTCTCCTTCTCAAACCGCATAAAGTAGGCATCCTGGGGTCATCCCAACCGCTGACTATTCCGGTTTCCACCAGTTCCCTCAGGTATCGTTTGCTCATAACGGTATAGGTCAGGTTCAGCCTGGCAAATTCTATCTGCCTTGGCTTATGCTCAGGTTCACATTCATTAATAACCCAATTGTACAGAGGCCGGTGGTCCTCATATTCCAATGAACAGAGAGAATGGGTAATTCCTTCCAGAGCATCAGATAACGGATGCTGAAAATCATACATCGGATAGATGCACCATTTGTCTCCCGTTCTGTGGTGGCTTGATTTCAGTATTCGGTATATAACAGGGTCCCTCATGTTCAGATTTGGTGATGCCATATCGATCTTGGCACGAAGCGTTCTTGAACCTTCGGGAAATTCACCTGCCCTCATTCTCCTGAACAAATCCAGGTTCTCCTCAACAGTCCTATCCCTGAAGGGGCTGTTTTTACCCGGCTCCGTAGGCGTTCCTCTATATTCTCTTACTTCCTGCTGGCTTAAATCACATACATAAGCTTTACCCTTCTTTATAAGATGTTCTGCAAATTCATAAAGCTTTTCAAAATAGTCGGACGCATAGTAAAGGCGATCCTCCCAGTCAAAGCCCAGCCATTTGATATCCTCCATAATGGATTGCACATATTCAACATCTTCCTTAATGGGATTGGTGTCATCAAACCTTAAATTGCATAATCCGCGATATTTTTCCGCCGTACTGAAATTTATGTACATAGCCTTGCAATGGCCTATATGGAGATAACCGTTGGGCTCCGGAGGAAAACGGGTATGTACATGGTCATATACTTTTTCCTCCAGATCTATATCAATAAAATCGTGTATAAAGTTTGAACTCTCATTGGTATTTTCGTTCAAGGACATTACCTCCTTTTTTTTGCGCAATACATTAGTATGCTGAATATTATACTATATAGATTCTGCTTTTTCCAGTAATCTTATGAATATTTGGAGACGGGCGCCATGTATGGACTGTCACCATGTATGGTGACCCTACAGAGATAAAAAAGACATGGGGACGGAAGACATGGGGACGTTTCCCCTGTCCCACTTCCAGTGGGACACGCGAAACGTCCCCATGTCTTCCGTCCCCATGTCTTTTTTATCTCTGTAAATGCTGTCTTACAATTGAATTAACCAATTTGCCGTCAGCCTTGCCCTTTACCTTGGGCATAAGTGCACTCATCACCTTGCCTAAATCCTGCATGCTCTGAGCGCCTACTTCAAAAATCGTATCTGAAACTATTTGGTTGAGTTCTTCCTCGGTAAGCTGCTGCGGCAAATAACCCATCAGTATACCAATTTCTTTATTAATATTTTCAACCAGGTCGGGCCTGTTGCCTTTTTCAAAGTCAGGTATCGAATCCTTCCTTTGTTTAACTCCTTTGGCAATTACCTCTATAACACCCTCATCATCCAGCTCTATTTTCTTGTCCTTTTCAATCTGCAATATACCGGCTCTCACCATGGTTATAACATTTTTCCTTATAACATCTTTTTCTCTCATTGCAGACTTAAGGTCTTCCTGTAATACTTCCTTGAGGGACATTCACATCAACCTTCTTTTATTTTGTTTTTCTTTTTCTTGCAGCTTCAGATTTCTTCCTTCTTTTTACACTTGGGCTCTCATAATGCTCTCTTTTCCTAACCTCTGCCAAAACCCCAGCCCTGGCACATTTCTTTTTGAACCTTCTAAGAGCGCTTTCAAGAGTTTCGTTTTCACCAACTCTAATTTCAGACATACATTTCCCTCCCTCCGCTGGTAACAATCCTTACAGTATATTGCTATACTGCGTTACTAAGTGGGACATATCAAAACCATATCATATCCATCAATTTACTCTTCTGAATACGATAAAATACTCAGTTTATTATACATTACTTGATTAATTAGTGTCAATAACGGGTTTTTGGCTCAGGCTATCCCAAAGCATTTTCAAGCTTGCGGCCGCCCAATATATGAAAGTGCAGATGAGGAACTGCCTGCCCGCCATCTTTTCCGATATTGGTAACTACTCGGTAGCCGCTTTCCGCTATACCTAATTCCTTTGCTATACCCGGAATTTTGCCGAAAATATGTGCCGCAATCTCTGAGCTGCTCTCATTCAATTCCTGGGCAGACTCAATATGCTGCTTTGATACAATCAATACATGAACCGGAGCAAGTGGGTTGATATCTTTAAAAACCAATACTTTTTCATCCTGATAAACCATGCTGCAAGGTATTTCTCCATCTATAATTCTGCAAAAAATACAGTCTTTCATCACTTCACCTCCTTAGTTCAGTCTGATCTTGCAATATAATACGGCGTACTAAATGTTATTCAACAAAATTCCGTTAAATCCTGCACAAATAAATAAATTAATATATTCTTCCGGTCATATAATCTTCTTTTAATTCCGCAAGAACTGTTTCAATTATTTTTCCCTTTATGTCTTCCCGTGATTCAGATACAACCCTTATATAATTATCTGTCAAGCCTTCAAAAAGAGATTTTTGACCATCAAACGGCTGTTCATACAGAACCGGCTTGCTGCGCCCGATAAAGGCTTTTTTGAATTTTTCTTCATTTTTTTGGGCAATTGCGGTTATTACCTTGCTTCTCGAATCCTTCACCTGCGGCTTTATCTGATTCTCATACTTTGCTGCAGGAGTGCCGGTTCTTTGTGAATACTTGAAAACATGCATGGCGCTGAAGGCTATCTCCTCAACAAAATCAACCGTTTTTTGAAACTCCTCTTCTGTCTCTCCCGGAAATCCCACAATCAAATCCGTTGTAATCGCCACATCGGCAAATACTTCTCTCAGCTTTTCCACTACCCTTCTGTATTCCCCGGTTGTGTACTTTCTGTTCATCCTCTTAAGGGTCTCATCACATCCGCTTTGAAGAGAAAGATGGAAATGCCTGCATATTTTCGGAAGGCGGCTGAGCCTTTCAATGAATCCGTCAGTCATTACATTAGGATCTACGGAACTCATCCGAATGCGCCGGATTCCGTCTATTTCATGAACCTTTTCAATTATATCAATCAAAGAAGTATTCCCCAGGTCCTTTCCGTAAGAAGCAACATGTATTCCCGTCAGCACTATCTCCCTAAAGCCGTTCTCCGCCAACTCTTTTACTTCGGCTATTATACTGTCCGGTTTGCGGCTCCTAATATGCCCCCTGGCATATGGAATTATGCAATATGTACAGTACTGGTCGCAGCCCTCCTGTATTTTAAGAAATGCCCTCGTTCTGCTCTTGTAGCTCTTTATGGACATCTCCTCAAATTCTTTTACTTTCATAATGTCATTAACCATATTAAGCTTTTCTTCTTTTTCCATTGCGTATTCAACCAATTCTACCATTCTGCTGCGTTCATCCGTGCCGACTACCAGGCTTACTTCCGGTATCTCAAGCACTTCTCCAGGTGCTATCTGCGAATAGCAACCCACGACAGCAACAAGGGCTTCAGGGTTCTTTTCCCTGGCTCTTCTTATAATCTGTCTGGATTTCCTGTCTCCCATATTGGTTACTGTGCAGGTGTTTATTATATATACATCCGCAAATTCGGAATAATCTACAATCTCGTAGCCTGCATTCTCAAAGCTCTCTGTCATTGCTTCCGTCTCATACTGGTTGACCTTGCAGCCAAGTGTATAAAATGCCGCCTTTTTCAATGGATTTCCTCCTACTTCATCTGATCATACTCGTACATTATGCTTGTGAGTACCGCAATTCCCGCCGTTTCCGTGCGAAGTATCCTTCTGCCCAACGTTACCGGTACTGCTCCCATCTCTTTTGCTTTTTCCACCTCGACAGGCTCGAAGCCCCCTTCCGGGCCTATGAAAAAGCCTATGCTTCCGGCTTTGTTTTTGCTTAATACTTCCTTAACAGGTAGGCTAGTCTCCAGTTCGTAGGGTATAATTACAAGATCCAGCCCGGCTGCAGACCTTAGGGCCTGATCCAGAGTCACAGGCATGCCTATAACAGGGATTATCCCTCTGCCGCTTTGCTTTGCGGCTTCTTCAGCTATCTTAGCCCATCTTTCTGCTTTCTTCCTCTCATCCTTTTCGGATTCAAGCCTTACTACAGTTCTGGAAGTAAGTACGGGAACGATTCTCTTAATACCCATTTCAGTGCACTTTTGAATAATAACATCCATTTTGGCTGATTTGGGTATGCCCTGATACAGTACCGTATCAATATCCGGCTCCCCCTTTGCTGCTTCCTTTTCCAGTATTATTGCGCCTATTGAATCCTTAGCCATGCTTTCAATAACTGCAATATAATCGGTCCCTTCCCCGTCGCACAGCACTATCCTGTCGCCGCACTTTAAACGAAGCACTTTAGATATATGTTGAACATCTTCTCCGGAAAGGGTAATCCTGTCTTTCAAAATGCTCTGCCTTTTAACAAAGAATCTATGCATACTATTTCCCTTCTGCCGCAATGGCGCACCATTCTCCCATCTCCAGCACCTCAAGAATACTGAAGTCTTCTGCTCTGAGTTTTCTCAAAACCTCATCCCTTCTATCACTTATGATGCCGGAGGAAATAAATATGCCTCCTTTTGCTAGAAAACTCATTGCATCCTCACTAAAGGAAATGATTATATCAGCTATTATATTCGCAATTATTACATCAGCCTTGCCGGATACCACATTTAGGAGGTTCCCGCATCTTACGTCCACTCTTTCATCAACCTTGTTAATTTCTGCATTTTCTCTGCTTACTCTGCAGGAAACCTCGTCAATATCTACGCAAACAACTTTTTCAGCACCAAGCTTGGCTGCTGCTATTCCAAGTATTCCGGAGCCGCAGCCCACGTCAAAAACCGTGCTGCCGCTCTTGATATACTTTTCTAAAAGCTTCACGCACATTATTGTTGTTTCATGAGTTCCTGTACCAAAAGCCATTCCGGGGTCAAGCTCAATTACTACCTCATCTGCCTTAACTTTATGCTCCTCCCAAGTGGGTTTGATTACTACCCGCTCTCCTATCTTCACCGGCTTGTAATATTTCTTCCAAGCGTTTGCCCAGTCTTCATCACTTACCTCCCGGGTGGAGACAGTGCCTTTCCCCTTATTAAGGCCGAATCCTTTAAGCTTTTCAATGCGATCAGCTATGGATTTCAGTACGGTTTCGTTAAATTCCACGAAAGGAAAATATCCCTTTACCCTGGCATCCTTTCCCATCAGTTCTATCAACTCATCTTCAATATAATCCCAGCTTTTTTCATTCTTATTCAATGCATTGAAATCATTCGGATCCTCTATAAGCACCCCGCTTGCTCCCTCACTATACAATATCTCGGATACCGCATCCGATGCCTCGGTAGTTGTTATTACCTGCAGTTCTACGTACTTCAATCTATCATCCTCTTACAATAAAATATTCAAGGCTTGTACTTCATGTTACAATTCGTCATCTTTACATTATATATAATAAGATAATTATTTACAATATATGCACAAAATCCTGCCGTTAAAGTGCCGGATACACAGAAAAGCCCGGCATCACCGAGCTTTTCGTTATTTTCCAAAAGCATCCTTGACCTTGTCAAAGAAGGATTTCCCCTGGTCCTCCATATCGTCTCCGCTTATCGCAGCGTACTGTCTTAGAAGCTCCTTTTGCTTCTCGCTGAGCTTCTTTGGTACATTTACCTTGACTGTGAAGTAGAGATCTCCTCTCATTTTGCTCTTCAGGCTTGGTATGCCCTTATTTTTTATCCTGAAAGTAGTACCCGTCTGAGTACCTTCCGGTATTGTATACTTCATCTTTCCCTCAAGGGTATTCACTTCTATCTCATCCCCCAGGGCTGCCTGAGTAAAGGAAATAGGCATTTCGCTGTATAGGTTTATGCCATCTCTCTTAAACAGCTTATGGGGTTTCACTCTCATGTAAATATACAGATCGCCGTTGGAACCCCCTCTTAAACCCGGTTCTCCTTCTCCTCTGAGAGGCATAACAGAACCGGTATCGACACCGGCAGGTATATCAATAGTAATCTTTCTGCTTCTTCTTATGCTGCCCCTGCCCTTACACTGGGGGCAAGGCTCCTTAATGACCTTGCCTTCCCCATGGCACTCGTCGCATGTCCTTACATTCACAACTCTTCCAAAAATAGTGCTCTGGGTAAACCTTACTTCGCCGCTTCCTCCGCATGCCTTGCAGGTCTCGGGGCTGGTTCCGGCTTTTGCTCCCGTGCCTTTGCAGTCATTACAGGTCTCATTCCTTGTTACATGTATATCCTTTTTTACTCCAAAAGCTGCTTCTTCAAACTCTATCTCAAGCTCGTACTTAAGATCCGTACCCTTCTGAGGGCCGGTTTTCCTCCCGGCGCTTCCCGTGCTGCCAAAGCCTCCGGTGCCCCCGAAAAACATGTCGAATATGTCTTCAAAGCCGCCGGTACCGGTTGATCCGCCAAAGCCGCCAAAGCCTCCGAAGCCGCCAAAACCTCCCGCACCGCCAAAGCCATTCGGATCAACTCCCGCATGGCCGAATTGGTCGTATCTGGCTTTTTTGTCCTTATCGCTCAATACCTCATAAGCTTCATTCAGTTCTTTAAATTTACTTTCCGCACTTTTGTCACCCTGGTTCATATCAGGATGGTATTTCTTTGCAAGCTTTCTGTATGCTTTTTTTATATCTTCTTCAGAAGCTGACTTATCTATGCCCAATACTTCATAATAATCTCTTTTTGATGCCATTTCTTCTCCACCTTTACATAAACCAGTCTATGAATAATGACGCCATTCTCGTACCCATAATTATCATAACTGAGCAGGAAACTATAAAGTATCCTGCTCAGTACCTTTGAACCGCAATAATTATATCACTAATTACTTGTCGTCTTCAACCTTATAATCTGCATTTACAGTATTGTCATCCTGCGGAGCTTCCCCGGCAGGCCCCTGTGCCCCCGCATTAGCCTGATATATTTTCCCCGATATGTCATAGAATACCTTTGTAAGTTCCTCAGCAGCAGCTTTTATTGCTTCCGTGTCTGTTCCCTTCAAGGCCTCCTTGACATTATTCAATTCGGCTTCAATTCTTGCTTTGTCTTCACTGCCAAGTTTGTCTCCAAGGTCCTTAAGGTTCTTTTCGGTCTGATATACCAAACTGTCTGCATTATTCCTTACTTCAACCTCTTCTTTTCTCTTTTTATCTTCTGCGGCAAACTTTTCTGCTTCTTTTACCGCTGCTTCGATATCGCTGTCAGAAAGATTGGTGCTTGCTGTAATCGTCACCTTCTGCTCATTTCCGGTACCCAGGTCTTTTGCAGATACATGTACGATACCGTTAGCATCTATATCAAAGGTTACCTCTATCTGAGGCACTCCCCTTGGAGCCGGAGGTATCCCGCTAAGCTGGAACCTTCCCAATGTCTTGTTGTAAGCTGCCATTTCCCTTTCGCCCTGCAGTACGTGTATTTCAACGCTGTTCTGCCCATCAGCGGCTGTAGAGAATATCTGGCTCTTTTTTGTCGGTATGGTTGTATTTCTGTCTATAAGCTTTGTGAATACTCCGCCTAATGTCTCTATTCCAAGTGAAAGAGGAGTAACATCAAGAAGCAGTACATCCTTGACTTCTCCTGTCAGCACTGCGGCCTGTATCGCAGCGCCTATTGCAACGCATTCGTCAGGGTTTATCCCCTTGTAAGGTTCCTTTCCTGTAAGCTTCTTCACGGCTTCCTGAACCGCAGGTATTCTAATTGAACCGCCTACCAATATTACTTTGCTCAACTTGTCTGCTGTGAGGCCCGCGTCTGCCAGGGCTTTCCTTGCAGGCTCCATTGTCATCTCCACCAGATCGTGGGTAAGCTCGTCGAACTTAGCCCTTGTAAGGGTAACGTCAAGATGCTTCGGTCCGCTTGCATCAGCAGTAATAAACGGTAGATTTATATTTGTCTGAAGCACTCCCGAAAGCTCAATCTTCGCCTTTTCAGCAGCCTCCATAAGCCTCTGCATTGCCATTCTGTCATTGCGCAGGTCAATTCCGTTATCCTTCTTGAACTCGTCGGCAAGATAATTTACTACTCTCTGGTCGAAGTCGTCACCGCCAAGCCTGTTGTTGCCGTTTGTTGCCAATACTTCAAACACCCCGTCTCCAAGCTCCAGTATCGATACATCGAAGGTGCCCCCTCCCAGGTCGAACACCAGTATTTTCTGATTTTCTTCTTTGTCAAGGCCATATGCCAGGGATGCCGCCGTCGGCTCATTGATTATCCTGAGCACTTCAAGGCCGGCTATCTTGCCTGCATCCTTTGTTGCCTGCCTCTGGCTGTCGCTGAAATATGCAGGTACGGTTATAACAGCCTGTGTAACCTTCTCGCCCAGATAAGCTTCCGCATCCTGTTTAAGCTTTGTGAGAATCATTGCGGATATTTCCTGAGGGGTATAGCTTTTATCATCAATATTCACCTTGAAATTAGATCCCATTTCCCTTTTTATCGATATTACAGTTCTCTCCGGATTTGTAACTGCCTGCCTTTTTGCAACCTGGCCTGCAAGCCTTTCTCCTGTTTTTGAAAATCCTACAACCGAGGGCGTTGTTCTTCCGCCTTCAGCATTTGGAATTACTACCGGCTCTCCGCCTTCCATAACTGCGACACAAGAGTTTGTAGTTCCCAGGTCAATACCTATTACTTTTGCCATTTATTGCTTCCTCCTTATTTTTTAGCACTTATTGCTTCACCGACACTTTTACAAGTGAAGGCCTGATTACTTTGTTTCCCAGAATGTATCCTTTTTGAAATACTTCCTTTATTTTATTTTCATCCTCATCCTCACCGGGCACCTTCATTACAGCATGGTGAAGATTGGGGTCAAATTCCTTATCCATGGCTTCAATTTCTTTGACGCCATTCTTTTTAAGAATATCTATGATCTGATTGCAGACCATTTCTACTCCTGAGATGTATTGTTCATCCAGCTTATCCTTATTGAACGCTTCCACTGCCCTTTCCATATTGTCCACAATCGGCAGCAGCTGTGCGGTTATAGTTTCAAGGACGTTATTGTACATATCTTCCCTTTCCCTTGCTATCCTCTTTTTATAGTTTTCAAAATCCGCCTGCATTCTTAGAAGCCTGTTATAGTATTCCTCAGACTGCTTTTTCAGTTCAAGAATTTCTTTGTTATCAGTCTCCGCCGCCTGATCAGGAACTGCTTCTCCTGTTTGTGCAGAAGCTTCTTCCGCCGTATTCTCTTCAATCGTATTATTAACCTGCGGCTTTTCCTCTTCTTTTTGTTTTTTATGCTTCATCAATCTGACCACCTTTAAGTTTTATATTTAAGATTACCTCTTGAGAATGCTCGTCAATATCTCGCTGAGGTTATTTGTCATACACTCAACAACAGAAATGGCTTTGGAATATTCCATCCTTGTGGGGCCAATTATCCCAACCGAGCCGATAACCTTGTTATTAATCTTATAAGTTGCCGTTATAAGGCTGCATTCCTTGAACTGCTCAAGCTTGTTTTCCTTGCCTATGCTTACACTTACATCCTCACGAACATCATTCAGCACTTTAAACAGCAGTTCCCTTTCTTCCATTATATTGAGGAAATCCCTTGCTTTGTTGATATCGCTGTATTCAGGAAGATTCAAAATGTTGGAAACCCCATCATGGTACACTTCTGAAGTGTCGGAATAAAATAATGTCTGTATAAGCTCAGGTACCACTTGTTCAATTATTTCACTGTGTCCAAGAGAATTGTTCAGCATGTCCTGAAAGTCAAATTTTTCTATTTCCTCTACATCCAGCCCAGCCATCTTGTCATTAATCATACTGGTTATTCTGATGAGGGCATCCGGCTGTATATCCTGCTTCAATCTTAGAACACTGTTCTTTATTATCCCCGCATTCGTTACTATTACCGCCAATACTACCGCTCTGTCTATTCTGAGAAGCTGCACCTGCTTAATGCTGGTTCTGCGAAACTGAGGAGCCATCACTATGGATGTATATTGAGTCAGCTGTGAGAGCAGCTTTGAGGCATGCTTTATAAGCCGGTCAATCTCTCCCAGGGATTCAACGAACTCCCTCTTTATCATTTCCCTTTGAGCCTCATTAATTTTATCCTGCTTCATAATCTTATCTACGTATAATCTGTAGCCTTTGTCTGAGGGAATTCTTCCGGCTGATGTATGGGGTTGTTCAATATATCCCATATCCTCAAGATCAGACATCTCGTTTCTTATTGTTGCAGGACTGGTACCCGTCAGGTACTTCTTGGATATTGTCCTTGATCCGACAGGTTCTGCGGAGTTTATATAATCTTCAATAATAGCTTGCAGTATAAGTCTTTTCCTGTTTCCCATATCCATCAATATCACCGCCCTTGTTAGCACTCTACCGTATTGAGTGCTAATTCTGTCTTTAAAATAACATTGTCACATATTTTTGTCAATAGGTTTTACAACTTTTTTCTGCTTAATAGAAGAATGATACGTCGTAAATATAAGCTTGCAGTCATACTCCCAGAGCAATAGCCTTGTATACCGACTCACACGATATTAGCTTTGGACAGAATCAGAGCTTGATACTTGCAAAACCCTGACGCACATAAACCCAACCTCCTGTTGGTATGTGCTGGATTTACCTCACGTAAATCCCACGGATTTTACCGCGTATCTTCTCTCGATTCTGTTGCCAAAGCCAATAAGTGCTCGCTGTTATACAAGGCTAGTGCTCTGTAGGATGACTACAAACTTCAAATGTGTCGCATTATTCAAACCACCCACCAATTGCCCGAAGAATGCGGCGCGATTACACTATAACATTTATATATGTTATATAGTTGCATAAGAAGGTTTCGATACTTACATCATTATCGATAATTACCTATTTACCGGAATATTTATCCCGCCGTGCATTTAGCGGTTTTTCGTTTTTTCAGTGTTACCATAGCTCCCAAAGCCCTGCCCTAAACCTCTAACCTCGCGCCTCGCACCTCGTACCCGAAGAATGTGTTGCCTTCTTCTCCTTATGCGAATTCCACAAAAACAGAATTAGATAGGTCTATCCCTTTCTTTGTCAGCTTCAGCCTGTCCGATTCAATAAACACAAGGCCTTGTGCCGCAAGCTTCTTAAGCTGGCTGCCGTATCGCGTTCTGAAGTCAACCCCGTATTTGCTGTTAAAGCCCGCCATATCCAACCCTTCATTGAGCCGCAGTGCCAGAAATATCGTTTCCCACATGTCCTCATCGGCGGATAATTCCTCCTGCCCTTCCACCGGCAGTTTCCCCTCAGCGGCCAGGCTGATATACCGGTTAATGTCTTTATAATTCCAGAATCTTTTCCCCTCCAGCTTGGAGTGGCTTCCGGCTCCGACGCCAAGATATTCCTCATTTCTCCAATACACAAGATTATGCCTGCATTCCATGTTCTTCCTGGCAAAGTTGGATATCTCATATTGGAGGTAGCCGTTGGAGCCCAATGTATCCACTGCGATTCTGTACATTTCCCTGTCCAACTCCTCGTCTGGCAACTGCAATTTGCCTTCTTTGTACAACCTGTATAATCCTGTGCCCTCTTCCAGTATAAGGCTGTAGCAGGAAATATGATCCACGCCTAAGCTTACGACCTTATCCAGGGTTTCTTTCCACATATCGGTGGTCTGATTGGGAAGTGCAAAAATTAAATCGGTATTTATATTGTCAAATCCGGATTCTCTTGCCCAATTATAGGCATTCAGAAAATCCTCAGTAGTGTGAATCCTTCCCAGCTCACCCAGCAGTTCTGCCTGCCATGCCTGCAGGCCTATGCTGAGCCTTTTTATCCCAAGGCTTCTATAGTACTTCAGAGTATCAAAGGTTACAGTTCCCGGATTGGATTCCATGCTGATCTCCGCTCCTGCTTTTATCCGGGGTGCAATCTTATCCATTATTTCACCTATAAGCCTGCAATTAATAACGGTGGGAGTTCCCCCACCGATGAATACTGTCTTGTAAACAAAATTGTACCTTTCCTGATATGCATGAAGCTCCCTGAGAAGCGCTTCTGTATACTCCGGCGCATCATCTTCCCTGCACGGGTAGGAATTAAAATCGCAGTACAGGCACTTGCTCCTGCAGAAAGGTATATGGATGTACAAACCCACTTCCTTCATTTTTTCACCCACTTTTAATCATCCAGTTTCAGGACCGACATGAAGGCTTCCTGGGGCAGCTCCACGCTGCCAACCTGCCTCATTCTCCTCTTTCCTTCCTTTTGCTTTTCAAGAAGCTTTTTCTTTCTTGATATATCTCCGCCATAGCACTTGGCAAGCACATCCTTACGCAATGCCTTTACAGTTTCCCTGGCAATAATTTTTGTTCCGATGGCCGCTTGTATGGGAATCTCAAACATCTGTCTCGGAATTACCTCCTTGAGCTTTTCAGCCATAGACCTTCCCCTGGCATATGCCTTATCTTTATGTACTATGAAGGAAAGTGCATCAACCGCTTCTGTATTAAGCAGTATATCCAGCTTAACAAGATCTGACCTTTCATATCCCTTCAGCTCATAGTCAAAGGAAGCATAGCCCTTTGTCCTGGATTTTAATGCGTCAAAAAAGTCATAAATTATCTCATTCAGCGGTAAATCATAATTAAGTATGGCTCTCTTTTCCTCCATATACTGCATATCCCTGAAGGTGCCCCTGCGGTTCTGGCAAAGCTCCATAATCGCTCCTACATATTCTGTAGGTGTCATTATAGTGGCCTTCACAATGGGTTCCTCCATATATTCTATCTCTTGGGGAACTGGCAGGTTTGTCGGATTGGAAACCTCAAGCTTTTCTCCGTTGGTCTTGGTAATATGATATATAACACTTGGTGCGGTGGTAACAAGGTCAAGATTATATTCCCTTTCCAGCCTCTCCTGGATTATTTCCATGTGCAGCAATCCCAGGAAGCCGCATCTGAAGCCAAAGCCCAGTGCTACCGATGTCTCCGGTTCAAAAAGCAGTGCAGCATCATTAAGCTGCAGCTTTTCCAGAGCATCTTTAAGGTTCTCGTAATCTGCTCCGTCTGCTGGATAAATACCGCAGTATACCATTGAAGTAACCTTCCTATAGCCCGGTAGTGCTTCCTTGCAGGGGTTATCCGCATCGGTAATGGTATCTCCCACATGGACATCCTTTACATTCTTTATACTGGCTGTTACATAGCCTACATCTCCTGCCATAAGCAGGCCGGTAGGATTCAGCCAGGGCTTCAGTGTGCCTGCCTCAACCACTTCGTACTCCTTGTTGTTTGACATCATTCGCATATTCATGCCCGGCTTCAGTACCCCGTCCACTACTCTTATATAGGCAATAACACCTTTATAGCTGTCATAGAAGGAATCAAAAATCAAAGCTTTCAAAGGCTTATCCTCATCTCCGGCCGGATGAGGTATATACTTCACTATTCCTTCAAGTACTTCTTCAATGTTCAGTCCTTCCTTGGCAGATATCAATGCAGCATCTGAAGCATCAAGGCCGATTATATCTTCGATTTCCTTTTTTACGAACTCCGGGTCTGCGCTGGGAAGATCGATTTTATTTATTACAGGATACAGCTCCAGATTATTATCAAGGGCCAGATATACATTAGCCAGTGTCTGCGCCTCAATACCCTGGGTGGCATCTACCACAAGCACAGCCCCTTCGCAGGCAGCCAGGCTCCTGGAGACTTCATAGGTAAAATCCACGTGTCCCGGAGTATCTATAAGATTCAATACATATTCCTGTCCATCCTGAGCCGTATACTCCAGCTTGACCGATTGAAGCTTTATGGTGATTCCTCTCTCCCTCTCAAGGGCCATATTGTCAAGTACCTGTTCCTCCATATCCCTGGCGGAAATAACCCCTGTTTTTTCTATAAGCCTGTCGGCCAGAGTCGATTTTCCATGATCTATATGTGCTATTATGCAGAAATTTCTTATATGCTTTTGCCTGTCCCCTGCCATATATGGCGTCCTCCTTTGTGCCCCTTAAATCTTTAAGATTGTATCAAATGAGTTTTATACATTTACGCATATTATAGCATATTAGTTTTTAACAATAAATATATACTATATACACCGGATTCCAAAAAATGAAATAGGTTTATGCACAACAGAAGAATAAGAGGACACGGGGGACGGGGGACGGGGACACGGGGACGTTTCCCCTGTCCCACTTCCAGTGGGACACGCGAAACGTCCCCGTGTCCTCCCCATGTCCTCTTTATAAAATAAAATCATTCATTAAGTTTTGCTTTTATGCTTTTCACAATACTGTCACAGTGCCTCGTGGAATTGTCGTAAATATAATTGAAAATCCTGACGGCAGGTTCTATATTTATCATAAGCTTTTCTCCGGCAATGTCTACCCTCAGCAGGCTGTCCTCCTGCAAAGAAACTGCTATTGCGTACTTATCGTCATTGCACATCATCATTCTTCTGGCTGACATATCTGCAATGCTGACTGAAAGAATCAGCAGAATTATGCAGAAGAATATCCCCAGGGCCTTCTTCAGCTTATTTTTCAATGCTTCCATCCTCTGTTTTTTTTTATCAACTCTCTTGCTCATCTGCATCTATTCCTTCAGGTCGTTTATTACTTCCCCCATAACCCTTGCAAAAAGCTCTGCGGAATATTGGGCTTCCTCAATAGTATTAAGCATACATCCTACCTCTACCAGCATGGAGTGATTGCTGAAATAGAGGTTGTACTTGCCTCTGCTTTTTATATCGATTTTGTAGAATAATCCAGGATATAGTTTATCCATCTTTTTCTTTATATATACTGCAAACTTTTCCAGCTCTGCGTAGTTTGGATTCTCTTTTGCTATTACAAGCATTATCCTTGCAGCCCTTTTCCCGTTTATTGAGGTGGTGTATTCGGATTTTTTGGCTGTTTTCTCAGCAAATGTGGCTTTCTCCGCATCAAAGGCATCTCTGTGCAAATCCAGGATTACTTTTATGGAATTGTATTTATTGATGCTGTTCTTTATAGTTTGAAGGGAATTTGCATAAGAATATGCATAGGACTCTTTATCATGCTTGGTCTTGTCATGGAGAACCTTATATTTGTATTTATCCTGCAGCTCTTTGGCAAATATGCTTCCTACGGCTATAACATTGTACTTGTCATTCTGGGTATGATAATTCCCTGCAGTATTAGGCATGTAGCTTTCTGTGGAATGCGAATGATAAACGAGTATCTGCGGAGATTTGCTGTTCAATGCTATTTTACCGGGGATGGCGACAGCTTCCTCGACAATTTGTGATGCCGGGGTTTCTGCGGGTATCTCAGCTTTATATTCATCTTCCTCGCTGAAATAAATAGCTCCCTGAGGCGCATTTTCAAAATCGGTAATATTGGGAAATGCACTGCTGCCGGTTTCGGCATATGAAAACAGCGACGGATCATATTGACTGAAAGCTGTAAAGACAAAATTCAGGTAAGTTATGGGATTGCCGGCGCCGGTATGAAGCCCGTCGGTGATGCTGCTTGCAGCAGACTCAAGAAGCCCGGGCATAGGGCAGCCGTATTCAATCTCATAATTTGCCTTGGCTCCTGTCATTACAGTATTTAACAGCTGTATGTAGAAGTTGTTGGAGTATTCTTCAAGCTTTAGCCTCTTTTTAATGTCATAATTGAAAACCTCTGCAGAGCCGGTTGAGCTGATATTGTATTTGCTTAAATATGGGTCAGGTGAATATAACCATTTCAGAAATAAAAGCGATGCTGCAACTGCCAGTGCCAGAAAAAGCGCAAACAGCCATTTCTTGTTCAAACACTCCACCTCTTTTCCGCCCGTCTTTTGAACCCGATTAAAAATTGGACCTGTCTGTATACAAATATATGCCATACACTAGAAAAAATGCGTCTCACGACGCACTTTTTTAGTTCAGATACCTGTTCATTTCATCCTGATCTACGTTCGGGTGCAGTGCAATATTCAGCCCGTTGGCTATCACTATTGCTATATCGTCTATAAGCCTGTCAATTTCCTTTGGAGTGACCATAAGGTTACCTATATACGGGGAAATCACCTCGTCTATCAGCTTATGCTTCTCTGTTTTATCCATGCTCTTAAGCATATTGTAGAATTCTCCGCTTTCAGGAGATTCGTTTATAAGAGTGTCAATCACCATATCTATGGTATCGCTGGCCATTGTTGCGGCATCTACAACTGTCGGAACTCCGATGGCTATGACAGGCACCCCCATGCTCTCCCGGCTAAGTTCCTTCCTGTTGTTCCCGACTCCGGATCCCGGGTTTATGCCTGTATCCGCAATCTGGATTGTTGTGCTTATCCTGTCCATTTTCCTTGAAGCTAAGGCATCAATGGCTATTACCAGGTCAGGATTCACTTTATCCACTATGCCCCTTATTATTTCACTGGTCTCTATCCCTGTAATCCCAAGCACCCCGGGGGCAATAGCACAAACTGACCTTACTCCCTCGTCGATCTGATCGGGAACGTATTCCTTAATATGGCGTGTTACCAGCAGATGCTCCACTACCCTCGGCCCCAGTGCGTCGGGAGTTACATTCCAGTTTCCCAGCCCTACCACCATTATCACGGATTGGTCATTGAGGCTCACCAATCTTGCTACTTCTTCCGCAAGAACCTTTCCCACTTCTTCCTGGAGCTCCCTGTCATTTTCCCTCAGTTTGGGCACTTCAATGGTAATATAATTCCCTTTGGGCTTTCCTATGATTCTTGCACCGACATCTTCAACAACCTTAACCCTGGTTACGGTATAACTCTCATCTTTGTCCACATCCACAACCACTCCCGGGATATCTTGCCTGTTTTCCTGCTTGTTATAAAATTCCCTTGCTTCAATAGCTAAGTCTGTTCTTATTCCGGCCACGGCATTCCCTCCAAAAATCTGTAAAGTGTTTTTCATTAATTAATAATTGAAGTTTGCGCCTTACCTGATGTTTTTATACAAAATGCAGTTCTTCATAATTAATTTTAAAGCGGGTAAACTTATATAAATAATATATAAAACATGCCCAAAAAAGCTCAATACAATGCACTTGCATTTTTTTGGCTAATATGATAGAATACCTTTTGTCAATTGAATTTTGAAGGAGGTGAAGGGTTTGGCAAATATAAAATCAGCTTTAAAAAGAATAAAAGTGGCAAATTTCAAGACAAGAAGAAATAGAATAATTGTTTCCTCCTTGAAAACTTCAATAAGAAGGTTTGAAGATTCCATTAAGAACGGAAATATGAGCGAAGCTAAAGAATTGTACAGGAAGGTTGCTAGTCTTATTGACAAAGCAGTTTCCAAAGGTACACTTCATAAGAATACAGCAGCAAGGAAAAAATCCAGATTATCAAAAAAGATAAAGGATATAGCTTAGTATACGAACAAAAATTTCGGGTGCCGCAAAACTTTTTAATATGCAGTTAGCGGCACCCTATTTATATTACTCAAATAATCCCGCAAGCAGCATCTCCATCGCCAGCCGGTCTCCCATACCTCCTGACTTTATACTCAGATCAGTATCCAGGCACTTTCTGAAAGCAGACTGCAGTGCCTGCCTTTTTATTGATGAACCGTACTGTATGCAAAGCTTCACCGTATATTCATGAAGCTTAAGCTTTTCCGATATACCTCTCCTGTTATATTTTTTCTCATAAAGCTCATATACTTTCAGCATGTTCTTTACCTGACTTGACAGGAGAGCCAATACTCCTAAAGTGGTCTCCCCCTCAAGCAGCAAATCATTGAATATCCTGAGGCTGCGGCCTGTGTCTTTTTCATAGCATGCATTAATAAGCTTGAATATGTCATTTTCTATGTTCCTTGGAACAATTGCTTCAATATGCTCTATAGTGACCTCCGTTGAATTTCCCATAAAACCTGTCAGCTTTTTTATTTCATTCTCTAAATCATACAGGGTTTTGCTGCCATTTTTGTCAAGATAACCGGTACTGCTGATGAAATGATTCAGTTCTCTGGGGCCGATATTCTTGCCGCTCTTTCCAAGGGTTTTCTTTATCCACTGAGCCAGCTCATCCCTTTCTACTCTGTTGAATTCCAAAACCGCTCCATGCTTTTTCACTTCATCGAGAAGTTTTTTTCTTTTTTTATTAATACTTCCATAGGAAAGCAGCAAAAGGCAAACGGTATCATCAAGGTTTTGCAGCACTTCAATAAAGGGCTGTGCATCCTTCCCCGGAGCAGAAGCCTTTTCATCTTCATTCTCTTCCTCATCCTCATCTTCCTCCCTGCCCCTGCCCTTGCTCCTCAGTATTTCAGGATTTCTCACCTCTACTAATCTCTTTTCAGTTCCAAAGGGAAAAGTCCTGCAAGCGGCTGATAGCTCATCGGCCTCAAGCTTCTCCCCCTCCAGCCGGGTATAATTAAGCTCCGGAAAGGAGGTCACCACCGCTTTTTTCAGGGCTTCTCTGCCTTTGTCTATGAGATAAGTCTCATTGCCGAATATGATGTATACCGGTTTGATGCAGTTGTTTTTAATATCGTTCATAAGCTGCCTGTAGCCCATAATTTCATCACCATGCCGTTTCAACAGTATTTATTTAATTATAATATATAAGCTATCAACTGTCACTGCTTCACAGTTTTTACCTTCATACTTTCTCCGTCTGTTATTATGGTTACCCCTCCGTTCCCGTCCGTTCTGTATACAAGGCTTCCGATGCCGGCCAGTCTTTTCAGGGTATCCGGAGAAGGATGCCCATAATTGTTGCTGCCTACCGATATCACACTGACCCTTGGCCTGACTTTCTCAAGAAATTCTTCCGAGGAGGATCTTCCGCTGCCGTGGTGAGGCACCTTCATCACAACGGACTTTAAAGCTTCGGCTTGAAGCAGGCCTTCCGTCTCCTTTCCTATGTCCCCTGTAAAAAGTGCACTGAAATCTCCGTAATACAGAACCCCCACCAGAGAGTTTTCATTCTCATCAGCTTTTGCAGCTTTTCCGGGGTGCAAAAAATCAATCTTTACTCCACCCCCAAGGTTTATTTGATCTCCCGAGCCCAGCCTATGGATTTTTATCCCCTTGTTTCTGCATATATCAAGCAGCGCACCGCTGCTTCCCGATATTTCATCCGTACCCGCCGAAACCCGGGGCAGGATTATATTTTTTATCTTATAACCCTCCATAACTTTCAGAAGCCCCTCCATATGGTCATCATGCAGATGGGATACGATAACGGTATCGATACTCCATATTCCCTGGTGCAAAAGTGCCGGAAAAGTTATCTTCCCTCCTACGTCATAGTAATAATCCCCATTCCTTGAAGAGCCTCCCCCGTCAATCAGTACTGCCTTTTTCTGAGGTGTAATGATACAGCAGCTGTCCCCTTGCCCCACATCAAAGAATACCATTCTCAGTTTTTCCGAGGGCAGGTTGTAGACAGAAATTGCAATAACAGCTGCAAGCAGATATGATAAAGCAAGCCGGCGCATATATACCCTGAAAAAGGCCAGCTTGCAAAATCCTATGAACAGTCCGATACCTCCATAGTACAAAGCATGAATATATATTGGCAGCCTTGGGATGTAAAAGCCTGCGGCGGGAAGCTCGGCAGCTTTTCGAATCATGAAGGAAAGAAGGTTAATAAAACAGTAATCCACAGAAAATATATACAGTGCCAAAGTCTTTGATACAATTCCCGCAAACACCCCTATAAAGCCCGTAACTGTAATAATGAAGGACAGAGGTATTGCAGCAATATTTATTATGATGCTTATAATGGAAATATAGTTAAAATAGTGTGCCAGAACGGGAGCAAGCCCAAGCCATACCGACATGGACAAAGCCGCCGGATTCCTTATTACCCCAGGCATGCACCGCAATATGCCGTAAACTGCCGGATAAAGCAGGGCAATGGAATACATCGCGGCAAAGGATATCATAAACCCCGTATCATGTATTGCCAGGGGTTTAAATACAAGCATTATCATAAATGCAAAGGATACTGACGCCAAAAGGTCATACTCCCGCCCCGCCGCCTTGCCGGCCATCAGGACTGCAAGCATAATAACCGCCCTCACAGAGGGAAAAGGGGCTCCTATCAAAAGTACATAATATACTGTTATTAATAGGGTGACAGCTCCTTGAAGCCTCTTATCCAGTTTGAAAGGCATTAACAAATATGTAAGAAGCATCATCAGAAAGCCGACATGAAGGCCGGAAACCGAAAGTATGTGGGAAAGCCCTGTTTTCATATATGCTTCTTTCATATCCTCATCCATATCGGCCTTATCACCGGTAATAATCCCGGTGAGTACTGCCGCCTCCTCCTGAGGCAAGGCTTCATTAATAATACTCCTGACCTTCTCCTTTGAATAATACAGCATTGCCTTGAACACTCCTGCACTATTCTCCTTCAGCAGGGCCGCTCTGTCGGCTGCTATCTGCTTGGCTATCCCTTTGTTCTTATAATACAATTTAAAGTCGAAGTCTCCAGGATTCCTTATTCCGGCTATATCGGAACATTGGCCCCGGATGGACAGCTTATCCCCGAACTTGAATACGGTATCTGCATCAATCTTCAAGAAAACCTTCTCGGAGAAATTGTAGTGCTTTCCCTCATATTGAACCGAAATGCTTCTGGCCGGATACTGCAGATATTTCCCCCTTTCCACGGGATTATCCGTAATCAGGCATTCATAGACTGCAGTTTTTCCGTCAAATGCGTCCAGCCTGCTCTCTGCTCGGTAGGCAAGACTGTAATCCGCCATGCCCACAAGAAAAACTAAAAGCATAAATACTGCCTTGAGATTTGGTTTGTTTTTTCTGTTTATAAGCACTGCCGCCCCCGACAATAAAAAACCACCCAATATAATCGGAATATCGGGTAAAATAATACTCGCAGTCAATATACCGAAAAAGAAGGAAAAAGCAAAGCTCGCCATAACCTCACGCCCGTTTCAAAATTTTGTGGATTTGTATAATTTCTACCAAAACTTTGAATATCCTTCTATTATTTACATTTTTTACTACTCGATATAAAAAAATAAAATAGCTGCCATTAGCAGCTATTTGCAATACTACATAAATCTGGTGGGCAGCACTGTATCGACAAGGCCGATTACCAATGCCCCTATTACTGCCCCCAATAAACTTACTTCCATTCCCTGCACCAGGTATTGAGTAAAATATATTACCGCCGCCGAAACCAGGAAGCCTGAGATGCCTCTGCCTAAAGGAGACGCATCAAATTTGAAAAGCTTTTCGATAAGAAAATCCGCTGCCGCTATTACCAGGGCAGCAATAATTGCCGTAGTGAAGCCTCCTCTCATTCTGAAGCCGGGAACAAAATAAGCTGTAACCATAAGTACAATTGCGGCAACTACGAATCTGACAATGAAACCAATTACTCCTGTACCTGTCGACCTTCTTTGCTGATCATTCTTAGGTGTGTTATTTCCCATGCAATTCACCTCCTGAGTTTAATTTAACCTCAGAAAGATAAATATATACTTCTGTAATTTGAATTCTCTATTTTTTCTTTTTCTTTACTTTTTTGCCGTTTACCTGTTCAATGGTATTTTTTGTACCGGAATAAAGCCCTGATGCAGAAAGCCCATATACTATGCCCTTGAAAACCCCTGCTTTTATACACAGAGGTTCAAGAAAAAAAACACCTATAATAACTCCAATAACAACAGCTGCAAGAGCACAAAACTTCTTGGGCAGCCCAAGCCCTTTGGCAAGCTGTGTTAATGAAACTATAATCGGCACCACTAATGTTTCGCTAATGTTCATATATTTACCCCTCCCTTCAATACATAATATGATTTGTACCAATAAATGCGACAGAGCAAAACAGATGTCTTTAGGGCATTAAAAAGGAGCAGCCATTCAACGCCTGCAAGGCTTTGGACTTTGCAGGTTTTTTGGTTTACTTTATTACAAAAGCATATATAATTAAAGTACAGGTTAATGTTTGAGGTAATAATCCCAAAGCCGTATAAGTAATAGAGGAGGTTCTTCATATGGATAGCAGTAAATTAAGCCTGCTTGCATCATGGATGAAGCAGTCAAAATACACTGTGGTTTTGACCGGTGCCGGCATGTCAACTGAAAGCGGCATTCCGGACTTCCGTTCGCCAGGCGGGTGGTGGAGAAATATTGATCCTGCAACCGTTGCTTCAAGATATGCATTGGAAAACCGGTATGAGCTGTTCAGAGACTTCTATATCATGCGGATAAACACACTTGAAGGCTGTAAGCCCCATGAAGGTCATAAAGTATTGGCTGAATGGGAAAAAAGGGGCCTGGTACATTGCATTGCAACACAAAATGTTGACCGGTTTCATCAGGAGGCCGGAAGCCGCAATGTATATGAATTGCACGGAAATATCAGGACTGTCAGATGCGAGGACTGCAGCAATGCAGCAGAATTAAAGGAATTCTTGGAAAAGAAGCCGTGTGCAAAATGCAAAGGGAAACTCAGGCCAAATGTTGTGCTTTTCGGAGAATCCCTTCCATATGAAGCATTGGATAATGCAACACATTCAATCAGTAAAGCTGATCTTGCGGTTGTCGTAGGAACAAGTCTTCAAGTATATCCGGTAAACCAGCTGCCGGAGCTGTGCAAAGGGAAGAAGGCCTATATCAACTTAGATACGGGCAGGAGCAGCAGTCAATTTGACTTAGTGATAGAAGGAAGCGCAAGGGATGTTTTGACAAAAGCAGAAATGCTTTTGGATTAATCTATAAAGCATACTTTCCCATACGATAAAAAGCAAAAGGCATTATTGAACTGGACTTGCGGGAATGCTAAACATAAAAAGGAGGCAAATATGAGAACTGAACGATTATATAATGACGACCCCTATCTTACGGAGTTCCGGGCTGAAGTTATTGAAACACTGACTTATGGAGACAAATACGGAATTGTACTGGACCGGACCGCATTTTATCCGGCCGGAGGCGGGCAGCCCTGGGATACGGGATATTTGAATGATGAAAAAGTAACGGAGGTAATTGAAAAGGACGGGAAGCTGCTCCATATTGTTGATAATATACTCCTGTCAACAGAAGTAAAAGGCTCTGTCGATTGGGCAAGACGCTTTGACTTCATGCAGCAGCATACCGGCCAGCACATATTGTCGGCTTGCTTTGAAAAACTTTTAAACGGAAGCACCGACAGCTTCCATATGGGGAAGGATATAGTAAGCATAGAAATCAACATCGACAGCTTCAGCATTGATGATGCCGAGCGCATTGAGAATATGGCAAATGATATAATATACAGCAACCTGCCGGTAATAGCGAGAATTGTAAGCGGTGAAGAGCTGAACAGCCTGCCTTTAAGAAAAATGCCGAAGGTTACCGAAAATATCAGAATAGTTGAAGTCAAAGAAACAGACTACTCTCCTTGCGGCGGGACCCATGTGAGGACAACCGGCGAAGTGGGAATGATAAAGATAAAAAACTGGGAAAAATGCAAAGGAGGCATCAAATTTGCGTTTGTATGCGGAAACAGAGCGTTGAAGGACTATGGATTGTATAATTCAATCATCCGGGCTCTTTGTGAAAAACTGTCGGCCAGGGATTCTGAAATTGTTGAAGCCGTTGACAAGCTGCTGTTTGACTTAAGGAATACTGAAAAGCAGCTTTCCGCTTCCACCCAGGAGTTGATTAGAATCGAAGCTGACAATACTATCAAGGAATGTCCGGTAGTATCAGGTATCAGGCTGATAAGCAGAGTCTTAGACAACAGAAGCATAAACGATGTAAAGCTTCTTGCGCAGTATCTGACAAAGGTACCGGGGACTGTTGCCCTTCTGGCTTGCAAAAATGAAAATGCACAAGTCATATTCAGCCGTTCCGAGGACGTGAATATGGATATGAATGCACTTTTTAAAGCAGTACTTCCCATAATTGACGGTAAAGGCGGCGGAAATTCAAGAACAGCCCAAGGCGGAGGCAGCAGAGTGGATAGGCTGGAGGAATTTATGAATAATGCAAAAAATCTGATTATCTCTAAATAGCACAATAGGATGCCTGCTGCATCATCAATAAGCGGCAGGCACCTTATTTTTTTTCTTCAGACATCTTGTTAAGCTTTGAATTAAGCTTCTCGCGCATTGCAGCCTTTTCCCGTATCTCCTCCATATGCTCCAGCTTGTAATCCAGTTCCGAGAAATATATTTTCATACACTTCTTAAGCTTTCTCCTCACATCATCAACTAAATGGCCAAGATCATCCGCCCTGTCTATGGCATCCTCAACATCCTTGCGGTGCGCCAGGGCTATCCTGTTAAACTCTTCAGCAGCCCCGACAGACAACCTGTAGGAGCTTACAAGAGGTGTGAGAATTTCATTTAAGACCACAATTTCCTTTAGGAAACAATCATCCCTGTCATTATCAACCATATTACCCTCTCACTCCCTTGCACCCCTATTTCCGTTATTGTACATATATTTAAATCTATGATATATTTATTTTTATAATGCAACTTTATTACATAATATATATAGTAAAATAGATTATTATCACAAAAGCAGGACTGTCTGCTTTTATATTGAGGTTTATATGGATTTTAATACGGCTGTCAATCAAATACTGGTTTTATTTATTATAATGTTTATTGGAACAATTGCAAAAAAATCAAGAATTATCGATGAAGGCATACAAAACTCAATTTCAGTGCTCCTGATGCAGATTGCACTACCTTCGCTAATACTCTCATCATCCAATATTGCAAGAACTGCCGAAGTGCTGCCTAATCTGATCAGTATTCTTACAATCACATCGATTGCTTATATACTGACTATACTAATGTGCATGCTGACAGTAAAAGGGCTGCGCTTTGATCAGAAAACATCCGCTGTTTTTATTTCCCTTATAGTTTTTGGAAATGTAGGATTTATGGGATATCCCGTTGTCAGAGCATTTTTTGCGGAAACCGGAGTCTTTTATGCCACAGCCTCAAACCTGGTATTTACTGCCTTTCTTTGGACCTATGGAATACTATTGTTTAACAAACAGGAAAAAATCGACCTGAAAAAGCTCCTTAATGTTGGTTCAATATCAACTTTAATTGCTATTTTAATGTTTGCATTCCGTATAAGTCTGCCATATTCCCTTCAGACAGCATTTGATCTGATTGGAAAAATGACCACACCCCTCTCAATGCTTCTAATAGGAGTGCTAATTGCGGAAATAGATACTTCAAAGCTTGTTTCAGACAAAAGAATCTATCTGGTGGCGGCAATCAGGCTTATTATAATTCCTCTGGCAACTGCCTGTATTCTAAGGTTTATGGGCTTTAACACCATGGTGATATCGATATGCACATTAATGGCTGCCATGCCGTCAGGTGCAACAAATGCAATTTTTGCCGCACAATTTGACACAGAACCATTATTTGCTTCAGTTGGTGTTTTTATAACCACGCTGTTAAGCATTCTTACACTGCCATTCACTGTATACATGCTTACTAATTTCATACTTTAGCTTTCATTTTTTCTTTCTTTATCCTATATTTTCAACTCATGCAAAAGCAGAATCCATAGAATACTATAAATGTCGAGAAAAATATTTATAATTGCAAAATCAGATAGGCTATGATTTTGTGTTAAATTAATGTACTTCCCACGACATATGAATAAGGGAAAGTGTTTTGTTCAAAACATATACTATGAAAGGCGGTGTTTTTGATGGCAAGAAATACTGAAACAGCATATAAGACTATTTCAGGAAAAAGAACCGGCAGGCGAAGCTCAAAGATTCTCGTACCTGAAGCCGAGGTAGCAATGGATACTTTGAAAAAGTCCATCGCCTCAGAGTTTGGAATAGATTTTAACAGCGACTATAAAGGTAATCTGTCAGCAAAGCAATGCGGCAAGGTAGGCGGTGAAATGGTAAGGAGAATCATAGAGCAAATGAAGCAGGAAATCGCTCAATCCCCCGGCAGGTTTCGCCAGTAATAGAAAGGGCATATGGAAGTTTGAGACATGGGCGGGACACGGGGACATTTCGGGACACGGGGACATTTCGGGACACGGGGACATTTCGGGACACGGGGACATTTCGGGACACGGGGACGTTTCTCCTGTCCCACTGAAAGTGGGACAGGAGAAACGTCCCCGTGTCCCGAAACGTCCCTATGTCCCGCGTTCCTGTGTCCTTTTTTTTGTGATTTTCCTCTTATATTGGCATTGCTTTTTAAAATGCATTATGATAATATTTGTAGTTGTACAAGGCATGCTTCATATGGGGGTAGATGGGTGCTGGTGTGCCCTCTGGTCTTCAAAACCAGTGTTTGGGGTTGGTAGCCTCATGGGTGGGTTCGATTCCCACATACTCCCGCCAATTTAAATTAGCGTATTCCTTAATTTTTGATAAATAAAAAAAGGACTGACACTCTTAGAGTGAAGTCCTTTTTTGCTTTGCTCCATATTATCTTCTGAAGTCTCTGTCGTTTCTCTGTGCTTTTTTTGCTTTTCTGCAGTCAGGGCATCTCTGAGGTTCGTTTTCGAAGCCCTTTTCCTTGTAAAAAGCCTGCTCGCCTTCTGTGAATACAAATTCTGTTCCACAGTCCTTGCAAGTCAAATTCTTGTCAGCCATTTTTTTACCTCCTATTATTTATTAGGATTTAACAACTTTCAAACATTATACATTCTCCTGACAAATAATAGGAAATGGTTTTAATATCGTTAAATCACCAGTTATATAAGTATAACACCGATACCATTTAATGTCAACGGTTATTTTCACTTCGCAGAAACGCCAAGAGGGCTGAAACCCAGTCCTCTTTTTAGAACAATACTCTGTTATCTCCAATACGCTTGGTAATCTTATTCTGATCAAAATAATCCAGTAGTGCCATAGCATATTTTCTGCTGGTACCCAGCAAATCCCTGAATTGGCCAAGCTGTATCGAACCGTTGTCTTTTATATACTTCCTTAAAAGCTCTGCTGCTTCATTATAAGCATACTTTGAAAAAGCAATATCCTCATCCAGCTTCACAAGCTCGCCCATTTCAATCAGAGCAATGTATACCTCCTGGCATTGGTTTATGTTCAAACGCTTTGCTGCCGCCAGTTCTGAAAGCCTGGGAGGGTTGAACCGGTTCTTTTTATATTCCTGCAGGATAGTATCTCTAATATGCTCCTGCTGTTTGCTGAATTGCACCTTAAAACCGCTTAGTGCGGTATATTGATTCTCAAGCCTTATAATTCCGCCATCTTCAAAATATCCGAAAACCATATCAGCCAGTCTTGGCTTCATACCTTCAAAAACCTTGGTTCGAAGCTCTTCCTTTGATATTCCGCTTTTCAGCGGATTTCTCCTGTGATATGACTCCAGAAGCTCTGTAAGCTTGGTCTCCACGTCCCTCAGATACTTCATATGAAGTATATAAGTCTCATCACCAAGCCTGAACTCGTAAATAAGCTTTTTCTCCAGAAGCTCGGCGGCTATTTTGTCATAAAGCTCGGCAGTCATGTTCCCTGCTGCCTTTAATACCGTTTTCTTTTCGGGAAATTTATCGCTGTTCTGTATCAGATACCTCTCAACTACCTCGGTTGGATTTCCCTGCTCTTTAATCTTCAGCTCATCAATTACTTCCTCTTTGAAGCGCTTTCTCTTGGGAGGATTGGGTTCCAGCACCGTCCCTCCTCCTATGGTAAGCATTGGAGAATATGTCCTGATTACAAAACGGTCTCCCTTCATGCAGGCAGTCTCCTCCTCCAGCCTGAGCTGCACGAATGCACTCTCCCCCGGCTTCAATTCTTCCCTGTCCAGAAGCACTACTCTACACATTATCTCAGAGGTTCCTTGATAAAATCTTAACCTATCCCTATTGTCAATAATCTTATCCGCATCCTTCAATATTTCCAACCTTGCATCCAGCATCATCGTAGGTTCCATACACCCGGGCTGTGCTAAAATATCTCCCCTTCGGATTTCATCAAGCTTTATATTTGCTATATTTATAGCCACCCGCTGTCCTGCATATGCAGTCTTTACATTTTTTTCATGCACCTGTATGGAACGTACCCTTGTCTCGGTTTTACGGGGATATATCTCAATCCTGTCCCCCTCATTTATGCTGCCCGAAATAAGCGTACCTGTCACTACGGTACCGAAGCCTGTTATGGTGAAGGCCCTGTCTGCCGGAAGCCTGAATATCTTATGAGCATCCTTCTCTTCCACGATTTCAGTCACCGAATCTATCTCTGCAATAAGCTCCTTCAGCCCTTCACCGCTGATTGATGATACGGGTATTATACTTGCGTCTTCAAGGAAAGTGCCTGCAGTCTCTTCCCTGACCTGTTCAATTATCATTTCCAGCCATTCCTGATCCACCATGTCCTTTTTGGTAAGAGCTATAATGCCCTTCTTTACCTGCAGCAGCGAAAGTATGTTGAGATGCTCCCTGGTCTGCGGCATTACACCCTCATCCGCAGCTATCACAAGTATGACTGCATCAATTCCTCCGGCACCTGCAAGCATGTTTTTTATAAATCTCTCATGGCCGGGAACGTCAATAATTCCGGCTCTTCTTCCGCTTGGAAGGTCAAAGTACGTAAAGCCCAGCTCAATGGATATTCCTCTTTCCCTTTCTTCTTTCAGCCTGTCGGTATCCCTTCCCGTCAAAGCTTTTATGAGAGTTGTCTTTCCGTGGTCTATATGCCCTGCTGTTCCTATTATCACATTCTTCAAGCCTGACCCTCGCCTTCCCCCAATTTACTCCCGGATAGCTGGGTAAACGCCCATAACATTGCATTTTCCACAACCTTATATTCATCATCCATTATTGTCCTGATGTCAAGCAGCAGCCTATCCCTGACTATCCTTGCTATCACCGGAGTCTTATAAGCCCTCAGCTTTTCTTCCAGTCCCGTCAGGGATACTGTCTTTGGCTTTATTGCAACAACCTTTGTAGGCATTTTATGCAAAGGCATTGAGCCTCCGCCCACTTCGGAAAACTCATCCTCAATTCCTATTGCTGCCATATCGCCTATGGTTTTTTTCAGCCTTACACCAAGGCGCCTGGCTTTTTTGCCCAACTCCTCGTTATCATAGGTAAGCATTCGAAGTACAGTAATTTCTGCTAAAGCAAGCTCTTTATCAGTATAAAGCTTCAGAGTCCCTTCAAGAGCAGCTAAAGTAAGCTTGTCAATCCTCATTGCTCTTGTAAGAGGATTCTCCTTCATCTTGTCTATATATTCCCTCTTGCCTACAATTATACCGGTTTGAGGGCCTCCAAGCATTTTATCCCCGCTGAAGGTCACCACATCCATGCCTGCTTTGACAGCCTGCTGCACTGTCGGCTCGTAGGGCAGTCCATATTCTGTCAGATCAATAAGAAGCCCGCTTCCCAGGTCTTCTATTACGGGAAGTCCCAGCTTTCTGCCTAAAACTACCAATTCCTCCGGCTCCACCTGGCTCGTAAAGCCCAGTATCCTGTAATTGCTGGTATGTACCTTCATAAGAGCTGCAGTGTTCTCATTAACTGCGCTTTCATAGTCTTCAAGATGTGTCTTATTGGTAGTACCCACCTCAACCAGGGCGGCTCCGCTTTGCTTCATTACGTCAGGCACCCTGAAGGAGCCTCCTATTTCAACAAGCTGCCCTCTGGACACCACTACTTCCCGGCCTTTGGCTACAGTACTCAGAACAAGCATTACCGCCGCAGCATTGTTGTTTACAACCATTGCTGCCTCCGCTCCCGTCAGCTTGCATATCAGTCCTTCCACATGAGAGTATCTCGAGCCCCTCTCGCCCGCTTCCAAGTCCATTTCCAGGTTGGAATACCTTGAAGCGATATTCCACAGGGTATCCTTCAGCCTGCTGCTGAGGGGTGATCTTCCCAAATTTGTATGAAGCACAACCCCTGTTGCATTAACAACATTGACAAGATTATTCCTCATCATATTATGGATTTTTTCTATTATACCCTTCATAATATCGGAGCCATTTGCTAAATCCAATTCTTCGTCTTTTTTGGCGGACATGACATGCTTTCTGTATTCCCTCAGGTATTCCCTTATACCTTCTACCACGGCAGTTCTTGAATACAGTACGGTCAGCCTTTCAAGCTCCTTATCTTTCATAAGTTCGTCAACGGAGGGTATGCTGCTCAATATGCTCTTTTTATCAATCATATTTTTACCTCCAAAATCAGATTCGAAATACTAGCGTTACCTCAATCCTCACAGCTCGCAGCTCGTGTCTATATTACTTCTATTGAATATTTACCCTTTGTCTTTACCTTCCCTATTATGTTGAAATCTGTTTTATTGTTTTTTCGAAGTTCCTCCATCAGTATCTCACTGTTTTGCTCAGGCACTGATATAAGAAGTCCGCCCGAAGTTTGAGGGTCGTACATGATATCCCTGACTTCCTGCTTTATGCTTTTATCAAATCTGATATGCTCTCCAATAAATCCTTCATTATTGTATGCACCTGCAGGAATTATCCCCATTTTTGCAAAATCAATGCTTTCCTTAATAATGGGAATATAATCCGACCATATTTCCAGGGAAACGTTGCTTGCTTCAGCCATTTCGTAACCATGCCCCAAAAGGCCGAAGCCTGTTATATCAGTACAGCCGTTTATACCAACCTTCATCATTGCTTCACAGGCATCCTTATTAAGGTATGACATAACATCCACTGCCTTTTTATATGCCTCTTGATCAGTAATATCCGCTTTTATTGCAGTATTCAATATACCAATGCCCAAGGGCTTTGTAAGTATAAGCATATCCCCGGGCTTTGCCCCGGAATTGGCGGTTACCTTGCCGGGATGTACCATTCCCATAACGGAAAGGCCGAATTTCGGTTCATCATCTTCTACGGAATGTCCTCCGACAACTATTGCGCCGGCTTCTTTAACCTTGTCCGCTCCGCCCTTAAGTATTTCTTTTAGAATATCAATCGGCAGACAAGTGGGAAAGCATACTATATTCATTGCAGTAACAGGCCTTCCGCCCATAGCATATATGTCACTTAAAGAGTTTGCCGCTGCAATCTGTCCAAATGTATATGGGTCATCTACAATAGGCGTAAAAAAATCCATAGTCAAAATCACAGCTTTATCTTCATCTATCTTATATACGGCAGCATCGTCGGAGGTATCAATACCTACTATCAAGTTTTCATCGTAAAACTTTGGCAGCTGGCACAGAACCTGCGCCAGGGTCTCCGGACCTATCTTGGCAGCTCAGCCGGAGCTTTTGGTCATTTGTGTAAGCCTTGTTTTGTTTTTGCTATCCATAATGCCGCCTCCTTTCAACTTCTTGCTATATTTCAATTTCCACATTATTATAACATATATTCCAAGAATTTTTGACTAAATGTTTTACGGTATATTCATTGCATAATAGAAGAAAACTGCAACATATCTGAAGTTTGTATAACCCTCCGCAAGAGACAGTATAGTATATCGAGGCACACGGATTATGATTTTGACAGGCCTACTGCTATACTATACAAGCTCTTGCCTGGTTATACAACTTACAGAATACTGCCTTGTATATAAAGGAAATGAGAATACCGACGTGGGGAAGATATCTTTGACGAAACTTTCCATCTGACCCCGGAACGGGAATATCTCTGGCAAAATAACCAGACGGGCACGCAGAGATGGGACCCTCGCCAGTGATTTTGCTGGCTTTGGAAAGTGAGGAGAACATACTTTCCCTACAGTCGGAGTACTTCACAAACTTATTGTGAAGCATTCTTCTATTCTACCGTTATCTTATCCTTCATGTTGTTGAACTTTGCTTCCCCTATACCGCTTACCTTCTTGATATCCTCAATGGTATTGAAGAGCCCTTTCTGTTCCCTGTATTCTATGATTGCTTTTGCTGTAGCCGGCCCGACTCCCTTAAGAGTATCCAGCTCTTTTTCACCTGCTGTATTAATATTTACCTTTCCCGGCTTGTTAACTGCCGCACTCTTGACCGTATTGACCCCCGGAATTGCCTTTCCTGTGTCTTGAGGGCTTTCACCCTTCTTTGGGATGTATATCGCATCTTCATCAGCAAGTCTGTATGCAAGATTAACAGCCTCCAAATCAGCTTCCTCAACAGCTCCCCCCACCAGCCTGATAGCCTCATCAAGCCGGGTTCCCTCCAGGACTTTTACTACTCCGGGATTCTTGACAAAACCGTAGATATATACGGATATTTCCGCGGGCTTTGTTTCAGCCTGTGCTTCCGCCTGATCCGGTACAGCCTCAGCAAGGCTTATTTCCGTGGCCTTTTGCTGTCTTATATATATAGTACCGCTTATTATGACCAGAACAAGTATTACAAATGCAAGTATTGATTTTTGTGTCCTTGTGATATAAAGCATCTTGAACCTTTACCCTCCTTCATCTCATTGATAATATACTTATTTCTGCATTTTCTATTAATTTCCTTCTTTTCCATGTAACATTATTTATATCATATATTTCCATTTTAAATATTCAAAAAACCCTTTCCAAAGGGGTGCCATCGGCAAGCTTTTTTGATATACTAGTGATTGTTAACACGACAGCTTTTGGATTTTTCACCGTGTTAACAATCACAACACCTATTCAGTGCCTCGCATGCTCAAGAAGTGATATGCTTTACGAGGCACATAGTGATCGTTGGCACAAGACTCATTCAATTTACGGGATAAACATGATTCACAAGGAGAAATGGATGAAAAGATTAATTGCATATATTATGATATTAAGTTTGATGATGCCTTTTGTACGGGTTTATGGAGATGTGCCTGAGGTTACCGCTCCGTCAGCCATTCTGATAGATGCCGAGACAGGAAAGATCCTGTACGAAAAAGACGCGGATGAGAAGCGTTATCCGGCAAGTACCACAAAAGTGATGACAGGACTTCTGGCAGTTGAGCACGGGAAGCTGGACGAAATAGTCACTATAGGCAAGAATCCTCCCCTTGTTGAAATTGGAAGCAGTCAGATTTACCTTGTACCGGGGGAGCAGCTTACCATGGAACAACTGCTTTATGCCTTGATGCTGGAATCTGCCAATGATGCCGCCGTAGCCATAGCAGAGCACATTTCAGGCTCTGTGGAGGAATTTGCAAAACTTATGAACAGCAAAGCCAGAGAACTGGGTGCCGCAAGCACAAACTTTGTCAATCCCAATGGCCTGCACAATGATAATCATTATACGACTGCAAGAGATCTTGCTATGATTGCAAAGTACGCAATGACTTTGGATAAGTTCCGGGATGTGGTCAAAGAAGTCAAATATACCATTCCAAAGACAAATAAACAGGAGGAAAGGAACTATATAACAAACTCCAACAAACTTATATGGGAAATATACGATCAATTCAGATATGAGTATGCCACAGGCATCAAAACCGGCTATACCACCAAAGCAAAACAGTGCCTGGTAGGCGGGGCAAAGAAAGGAGACCTGGAGCTGATATCCGTAGTCATGGGTGCCGAAGGGCAAAACATGTACAGTGACACTGTAGCCCTTTTTGAATATGGTTTTTCCAACTTTCAGAAGGTGCAAATACTGAAAAAGGATCAGATAGTAACTAGTGTGCCAATAAAAGAAGGCCAGGAAAAAATAAATCTCCTTGCTGCTGAGGATTTCTCAATGGTGCTTTCCGAATCTGAAAAAGAGAATATTACGACAGAAATTAAGACCAGGGATGGGTTGAGGGAGCCTATCGAAAAAGGTGAGGTATTGGGAGAAATTATTGTTTATGCGGAGGGGAATGAAGTAACGAAGATAGAACTCCTCTCCTCTGTATCAGTCGAAGCTGTTAAGAAGCCAATCTTGTGGTGGCTTTGGGCCATTGCAGGTTTTCTGCTGTATCGGACAGTAGTCACCATATATAAAGTAAGACGCAGAAAAAAATACAGAAACGTGACTTATATAAAAAGATAAGGGCACGGGTGGGACATGGGGACTGGGAGACATGGGGACGTTTCCCCTGTCTCACTTTGTGAGACACGCGAAACGTCCCCGTGTCTCCCCAGCGGGACAGGAGAAACGTCCCCGTGTCCCACACATGTTCTTTATCCTATATATGCTACTGCTTCAATTTCTATAAGCGCATCCTTCGGCAGCCTTGCAACCTCCACACAGGATCTTCCCGGATGCTTCTCAGTAAAATATTGTCCATAAATTTCATTGATTTTTGAAAAATCATTCATATCCTTAATAAATACTGTAGTCTTGAGCACATTCTCCAAACTGCTCCCTGAAGCTTCAAGTACAGCCTTGAGATTCTCAAGGCACTGTTTGGCCTGAACCTGGATACCCCCCTCGGGAAATACACCTGTAGCGGGATCAACTCCTATCGCACCTGAAGTAAATACCATGTTCCCGTACTTTACAGCCTGGGAATACGGGCCTATAGCCCCTGGTGCCTTTTCAGCACTGATGATTTCTTTTGTCATTATATATCCCTTCTTTCATTATTAATCATTTACCCTCGTCTCATCCAGATAATTATAAACAGTATATCTTGATACGCAAAGAACCTTGGCGACATAGTCGATGGCTCCTTTTATCAGGAATACACCCTTTTCGTCCAGCAACTGAACTATATTCACCTTTTCCTCTTTAGATATGAAGGCAACCGGCTTCCCTACGGATTCCAATGCCTTATTCACTATACTGCTCAGCATCTCATTTACCGTGTTTCCAAAACATTCATCTTCTTCGCTGAAATCCGTTTCTTCGATCACATTTGCCAGATTATTAATAATGTTTCTGGCTATTGTAAGCTCTGAAATATCATAATTGATGCACAGAAAACCAATAAGCTTCCCATTTTCATCCTTTATAAACAATGACGAGGATTTCAGAATCCTGCCGTCCCTTGTCTTCTTTCTATAGTTTACTATAGGCTTGTCGAATTGTCCGCTGCGCAGTGTAGCCAAACCATACTCAGTCATAGGGCTTCCGATGCTTCTTCCGGTTATGTGTCCGTTGGCTATCGCAATAACAGAGCTTTGCGGATTTCTGATATCATGCAGTACAACTTCGCAGTTTTTTCCAAATGTATTTGCTATCCCATCTATCAGCGGTATGATTCCTTTAAGTATGGGATGCAGGTCTTTACTCATACTAACACCCCTAAACAATATAGAATTATTATCTATTCATTATCCACAAGAACCGTTTTTGCATCTACCCAGAGTCTTTCAAGATTATAGAATTGCCTTTCTTCATCATGGAACAAGTGAACTATTACATTTCCATAATCAAGTAATATCCATCTGCCGTTTCTGAATCCTTCCTTATGATACATTTCATAACCTGCAAGTTCCATTTTTTCTTCCAATTCATCGCTCATTGCCTGTACTTGTGTTGTAGAGCTTCCTGCAGCAATTACAAAGTAATCTGATATAGTAGTAAGCTCATGAATATCCAATAGCCTTATATCTTTTGCCTTCTTGCCCTTCAAGAGTTCGATGGCTTTATTCGCCATTTCCGTTGATACCGAAAACAAATGCACCCCTCCGTTTATCTCTATTATCTTACAATTGTTATATCATATTTATAACCATTGTCAATACTAACTTATGTCATCTTAAGCCAATACCGCTTTCCGCCCCCTCCGGAGCATTATCATTATCTGCCGGCAGCAATTCCATCTCCTCTGCAGGCTCCTCTACTCCAAGATCTATCCGTATCTGCTGTATCATCTCCTTGAGCTTGGCCTCATCATGCAAAAAGTATGAGACTCTGTTTATGTATCCGTCGCTGCCCGGAAGTGTATAAAAACTCACATTCTCCATTTTTATGTCTTTAATATTAATAGCATAGTGTGCTATATCACTGCTTTCAAGATTGGTCTTAATACATTTGGACATTGCATCGACGATTGTAAGTGCTTTTGGTATCATCTTGGGGCTTGTAAGCTTGTCGATAAATGCCTTTATAAGCTGCTGCTGGGCTCTAATCCTGCCAAGGTCCTGGTCGGGATATCCCGATCTGAATCTGGCAAATTTCACAGCATCCTTACCGTTGAGCACTTGTTTACCCGGTTTTAAATGAATATACAAATCCTGAACAGGGTCCTCATAATCCATACCAGGGGGCACATTTACCGATACTCCTCCCAATATATCAATTATCCTTTCAGCTCCTTTAAAAGTTACCTTAACATAATGATGTATGGGAACATCCAGAAGATTACCCACAGTCCGCATGGCAAGAGCAGTACCTTCTTTTTTTGCAGCTGCCGCATTAATCTTGTCAATGCCGTATCCCGGAATCTCAACCCTGGTATCTCTTGGTATGGAAAGCAATGCAATTTTTTGGTTTTCCTTATTATAGCTGACCACAATCATAGTATCAGATCTTGCTTCATCAATACCCATTACCAAAGTGTTTATTATTACATCCTCTTTCGTGTCTTCGGGCTCAAGTTCGGGATTCTCTTCAATCGTCCTGACAAAGTGCTCATCAGTCATATTTGATTTATATTTATTATATACTCCGCCGATTATTGCAAAAAAAACTAAAAACGATGCCAAAAAAATTATTATATATTTCTTCAAGCTTGTAAACCTCGTTTTCTAAATATTTTACGCCAGACACAGTGATATTTCTATCTGCTGCTGTCATGATACTGCATCCCATTCTCTCCGACTTCTTTAAGCACATGGTTTCTTGCAAGTATTGTATTAATATGCACATATTCGTTTTTTGACAATATGTACAGGATAGACGAATTAAAAGCCAGAAGCAGAGCTTTGTCCAGGTTCTTGAAGGCTAGTCCCCTCAGCTCTTCCACTCCAGGAAAACTCCTTGAGGGTTCGATAAAATCCGAAAGATAGATTATTTTTTCAAGAAGTGACATATTCTCTTTACCGGTTGTATGATATCTTACAGCGCTTAATATCTCCTCATCCTCAATGGCAAAAACTTTTCTGCAAATATGTACTGCAGCAGGGCCGTGCAACAGCTCCTCAATATTCAAAGTCAGTTCATCCGCCTCAATACCTTCTTCCTTAAGGCATTTCAGTTGAAGGGGCTTTTCAAGGTCCCTGGCACAATCATGCACCAAACCTGCAATTTCCGCCTTGACTGCATCGTATTCATAAAATTCGGCAAGCTTCTTAGCTGTTTTACTCACATTAACAGAATGTATATATCTCTTTGAGGATATGGTCTTTTCAAGATGCTCCATTATTGAATTCAAATCCAGCAAATAATTCACTCCTTGTAAAGTCCGTTTTTATGTATATATGCTTCCACCTCTTCCGGGAGCAGATATTTTACAGGCTTTCCGCTCCTTATCCTTTCTCTGATATCTGTAGAGGATATTTCAAGTAATGGAACTTCCAGGCATATAATTTCTCCATCATATTTAGACGTAATTTCCGCTATCTTTTGTTCCAGCTTACAAATATCAAATCCGGGCCTGGTAACAGCAATAAATTTGCAGAGCGTCAAAAGCTCCCCTAACTTGTACCACGTCAGCAGCTCCAGCACTGCATCGGCCCCCGTAATAAAATATATTGCGGGAGCTTCGCCATATATGTTTCTCAGTTCCTTCATTGTATCAAAAGTATATGTAATCCCGGCCTTATCCACTTCCAGGCGGGACACTTCAAACCCGGAGTTAGAAGAAGTTGCGAGAGCTGTCATACGATATCTGTGCTCTGCATCGCTTATCGCTTGCGACTGCTTATGGGGAGGGTTTCCCACAGGCATGAATATGACCTTGCAGAGCCCAAATTCTATTCTCGCTGCCTCGGCTGCCGCAAGGTGTCCGTAATGAATCGGGTCAAAGGTGCCTCCCATAATCCCAATCCTGCTTTGCCCATTGTCAACTGCATCCTCGTACATAAAAATACCTCTGTACTTTTTTATGAATTACGTCCATTATACAATAATATACAGAGTTTTTAAAGTTTTTCCACTAATTTCCGATAGATATCTTCAATAATATCCGCAGCTTTACTGTCATTACAAACTGTGAAATCACTGTACTCCTTGTACAAATCATACCTTTCGGCATGCAGCTGCAGCAGCCGGCCTGTCCCCCCTGCCAGCAGCGGCCTCGTGCTTGTATCAATGTCATCCATAATATCACATACATCCCTGTCAATAAATATAATAATTCCGTTTTTTTTCAGGCTTTTCATATTTACAGCTCTTTTTACCACACCGCCTCCGGTTGAAATGACTAAAGCCTTTTCCCTCTCCAGAGCAAGCACCGCCTTAGTTTCCAGATTACGAAAGTGCTCTTCCCCCTGCCGAAACAGCTCGTTAATAGTACATCCCTCTTGTTTTTCAATCATATCATCTATATCTATGAACTTCCTCTCAAGCTTTTCTGCAAGCAGCCTTCCTATAGACGTCTTGCCGCAGCCCGATAGTCCTATCAATACTATGTTCTTGCTTGTGTCTGCCTTATAGAGCATCTTTTTTATATGCTGGTAAATATTATCCACCTGTGACCTTGAGAGTCCGATTCCATTCCAGATTTCCTGAGCTGCAACAGCCTGGCCCACAAGCATGTAAAGTCCGTTTACCGCTTTCAGCCCGTTTTCTTCAGCCTGCTTTAAAAACATTGTCTTTTCCGGATTATATATTAAATCTACTGCTGTACCAAACTGCTTAAATGTTCCATAAGGAACCGGTGATACATCCGCCTTGGGGTACATTCCGCAGGGAGTGCAATTTATTATAATATCCCCCTTCAGGCTTTCTGTTTCATCATAGCCGACAGCCCCATCACCGGGATTTCTGCTCACATATGTGATGCGCTTTACTCCATTATCCATGAGATACTGCGCTGCTGCCTTTGAAACTCCACCGGTACCCAGTATTACCGCAGTTTTATTTTTTACCTCTATATTGCTTCTTGCAAGCAGCATGCCGAATCCCCTGTAATCGGTGTTATACCCTGTGAGTACATCATTGGCCAGTGAAATTGTATTTACCGCACCGATTTTTTCAGCTTCTTCAGAAATCACATCAAGGTAAGGCATAATCTTTATTTTATATGGTACAGTGACATTCAATCCTTTGATGCCCTGCTCCCTGTACTTCAGGAGCGCAGGCTCCAATTCCTCTTCCTGAAGTTCAAAAAGCCTGTATTCTCCTTCTATTCCCAGCATTTTGAAAATTTCACAATGTATTTGCGGAGAAAAGCTGTGTCTTAGGCTTTCTCCGATTAATCCGAAAACATTATTCATCATCCTCACCCAACCTCGCTTCAATAATTACCCAGCAATCTGAAATATGAACATTCCTTCTCCATATCCGCCAGAATGCCTCTTATACCTTCCTCATTTATGTTTCCGCTGAAATCCGTATAAAAGAAATATTCCCATGCCTTATCTTCCAAAGGCCTGGACTCAATTTTCATCAGATTGCAATTACCCTCCGCAAAATACCTTAATATTCCATAAAGGCTTCCCGGCTTATGAGGCACACTGAATACTATGCTGATTTTATCAGCCTTTTCATTATCAAGCTTTTCTTTGCTAATAATTACAAATCTGGTACTGTTGTTCCTGTTATCCTGTATGCCCCGGCAAATTATACACAGGCCATATACTGAAGCTGCCTTCTCACCTGCAATACATGCTTTGGATTTCAAGCCTTCCTTCGCAATGTACTCTGCGCTTCCTGCGGTATCAAAATAGGGTATCTGCTTCCATTCGGGGTATTGTGAAAGATAACGGCTGCACTGAATCAAACCCTGCCGGTGACTGTAAATCTCCTTAATATCAGATAGCTTTGCTCCCTCCACCGCAAGTAAGCTGTGCTCCACTCTCAGGCATTTTTCGCCTACGATATAGAATTCATATTCTCTAAGTAAATCGTATACTTCATTAATACTGCCGGAGGTGGTATTCTCTATCGGCAGTATGCCGTACTGTATTTCCCCTTTTGCAAGAGCATCGAAAACATCCCTGAAGCTGTGATAGCTCAAGGCCTCAATCCCTTCCCCGAAATATTCAAGCCCCGCCTGATAGCTATAGCAGCCCGGCACCCCTTGATAGCCTATTGCCATGTTCGTATTGAGGTTTTCTATCTTAGAAGGTTCCTGCTTTCTGCCTATTATATCTCCCTGAAGCCTCCTGCTCAAAAACATCAGGTTTTCCAAAAACTGCTCAATATACTTTATATCAAAATCGACTCTGACTCTATTGACAAACCTGCCAACAATGTCTTTTTCCCTTGCCGGATCATATATCCTAATGTTTTTCCCTGATTTGTACTCCCCGACCTTTTTGGCAAGTGCCATTCTTTCTATAAACAGCTTCACAAGCTTTTCATCAGTTTCATTTATCTTCTGTCTTAAGATTTCAAGTTCATCCAATGCAAACACACCCTCTATTCATTCATTTTCCCTGACTAACCATAATAAGGTCTAAAAGTGCCATAGCAGTAACTGCCTCTACTACAGGCACTGCTCTCGGCACAATGCACGGATCATGTCTTCCCTGTACTTCCAATCCGACGTTTTCTTTCTTCTCAATATCTATGGCCCGCTGCCGCCTGCCGATTGAGGCAGCAGGCTTTATGGCGGTTCGAAATATTATCGGCATTCCGTCGGTTATGCCTCCAAGTATTCCCCCATTGTTGTTGCTGTAGGTTTTTACTTCCTCTCCATCCATATAATACTCATCATTTGCCTCGGAACCCATAAGCTTTGATATATCAAAACCCGCTCCGAATTCCAGGCCTTTTACTCCCGGAATGGAAAATATGAGATGAGCTAAAGTGCTTTCTACTGAGTCAAAAAAAGGTTCTCCGATTCCCGGCTTCACGCCCAGTACTGCAGTTTCCACAACACCGCCTATTGAGTTCTTTTGCTCCTTTGCCCGGGCGATAACCTCTTTCATAAGGGCTTCGCTTTTTGCATCCAATACGGGAAAAGCCTTGCCCGCCAATTTTTTTAATGTGCCTGAGTCAACGCTGACAGGATTGAAAGGCCTGTCCTGCTCTTCTCCTATGCTCCTTATGTGACTGCCTATGGTTATTCCCCTGCTTTCAAGAAGCTGTTTGCATATCGCTCCCGCAAAAACCAGCGGGGCAGTCAGCCTCCCGGAAAAATGCCCTCCGCCTCTATAGTCATTGAAGCCGCCATGCTTCACATAACCTGTGTAGTCACTGTGAGAAGGCCTCATTATATTTTTCAGCTCTTCATAATCTTCGGATTTTTTATCTGTATTATGTATCACTGCACATAAAGGTGTTCCTGTAGTCCTGCCCTCAAAAAAGCCGCTTAAAATTTCGAATTCGTCTCCTTCCTTTCGTGGCGTGGCAAACTCACTATTCCCCGGAACCCGCCTTTGCATTTCCCTTCTTATAAAGTCAAGATCCAGAAGGATTCCGGCTTTCAAGCCGTCGATATTTATTCCTATTGCTTTACCGTGGGATTCCCCAAATATTGATATTTTTAAGCTGTTACCCCATATACCGCTCATCGATTTTCCCCCCCAATGCTTTATAATGTACCCAGAAATCAGGATAAGACTTTTTCACACAAGAAGCATTGCTTATGATAACCGGCTCTTCGCACCTTGTGGCTGCTATAGCCAGTGCCATTGTAATCCTATGGTCATTCCAGCTTTCAACCCTTCCGCCCCGCAGGTTTTTTCTGCCGTCAATAACCAGGCTGTCATGCAATTCCATAATACACGCTCCCAGTTTGCCAAGCTCGCTGCTTACAGCCTTCAGCCTGTCGGATTCCTTCAAACGCAGCCGGCCCGCATTTACTATTTCAGTCCTTCCCTTACTCAGTGCCCCCAGAACTGCCAATATCGGGACCAAATCCGGACACTGGGAGGCGTCGATAACTGTTCCTCTTGTATCAGCCGGAAGCGCCCTGACAGCAGCAGCTTTTATAAATATTCCGCCTCCCATTTCGCCAATTATGTCCATCATTACTCTGTCACCCTGCATGGAATTTATATCAAGGCCCTTGCATACCACCTCCGACCCTAATGCTCCCGCTGCCAGCCAGAAGGCAGCCTGTGAAAAATCTCCGGGAACGGTATAATCCGTCGCTTTGTACTTTTGCCTTCCTTTTATTATAAAAGTCCTGTAACCATGGTTTTCTATATGTATTGAAAAGTCCTTCAGAACCTTCAGTGTAAGATCTATGTAAGGCTTTGACTCCGGCTCTGTGGTTACCGTTATCAGTGAATCCCCCTCCAAAAGCGGCAGTGCAAACATCAAGCCGCTAATGAACTGAGAGCTGATATTCCCCTCCAGTTGAAACTCTCCGGGAACCAGCCTGCCGTTAATGTGAAGAGGAAGCTTTCCTGCCTCGGTTTCGTATTTTATCCCCTGCTTCTCAAAAATATTGTAATATTGCAGCAAAGGCCTTTCAACCAGTCTCCCTTCTCCGTAAAAAGTAACGGGTTCACCCGTCAGGGCTGCAATGGGTATAATAAACCTTAAGGCAGAACCTGATTCATGACAATTTATTCCGGAGTTTTTCAGCTTAGGTACGGCACTCCCCTTTATCCTCAGTGAGGCATCCGCCTTTTCAATCATTGTACCGAAGCTTCTCAATGCTTCTATAGTCGCTTCAATGTCCTGCGATATTCCGACATTATATATGTTACTTATTCCTTCCGAGAGTCCTGCGCATATCACCGCCCTATGGCTTATGCTTTTTGAGGCTGGTATGAAAACCTCTCCGGCAAGGCTGCCGGGATATATTTTCACTTCTTTCATCCTTAATCCTCCCTTGCATCTCCCGTTGTATCAAGAAAGCTTTCAAGTTCTTCGGATTTTGCTTTCATTATAAAGGCAGTTCCCAGTTTATTTAATAATACAAGCCTTATACTATCACCGCTGAATTTTTTATCCCGCCTCATAACATTTATCAGATCTTTTTTATTTGCAACAGGGATTTCATAAGGCAAGCCATATTTCTTTAATATATCCGCCAAAGCTTTTGCAGTACCCCGTTCTGTTAATCCCATCTCCTCGCTCCGTTTTGTAATTTCCGCCATACCCATTGCAACAGCTTCCCCGTGGGTATACTTCTCATAATTATAATATTGTTCTACTGCATGGCCAAAGGTATGACCGAAATTAAGAAGCATTCTTTCCCCTCTGTCCAACTCATCCGCTTCCACTACTGCTCTTTTTATCGAACAGCAGGTGCATACCAATTCATCCATATCGGCAATACATTGCTGCAGGTTTTCATAATCCGAAAGCCTGTCAAAGAGGCTCTTGTCCTTTATGCATCCGTATTTGATTACTTCAGCCATGCCGTCCCTCAAATACCTGTCTTCCAGTGTATTCAGAAATAAAGTATCAATAAATACAATTTCAGGATGATAAAAGCTTCCTGCCAGGTTTTTCCCCGAGGAAAGGTCAATTGCAGTTTTACCGCCTACGCTGCTGTCTACTTGCGCCAGTAATGTTGTCGGGAGTTGAATATACGATATGCCCCTTAAATAGGTAGCTGCGGCAAACCCTGCCAAATCGCCTGCAACCCCGCCGCCAAACGCAATAATGATATCTCCCCTGTCTGCGTTGAAACCGGCAAGATCCTCATATATCCCCGAAAGGACTTGCAGGGATTTGCTTTTTTCACCCGGACTAAAGGATATAAGCCTGCATTTCATCCCTGCCTCAACTATACCCCTATATAATGATGCTCCGTAAAGCTTATTTACATTATCATCGGTAACTATTACAGCCTTTTTGCCCCTATATCTCTCTGAAAGATATTTATAAAGCTCCTGCCGAATGTTTTTGCCGATTTGGATGTTATATTTTTTGCTGCTGCTTTTTATTGAAACCTCTATAGTCACCATCTATATAATCTCCCTTTTACTTTTAATAGCATTGTCGAACAGTATTTGAAGGCTGCTTTCGTCCTGTTCTTTTATAGCATCTTTTAATTTATGAAGCATGTCCTCCATATCTTCTATTTTATCAATAATATTCAAATTATTCATCCTGAGAATTTGAGTCCAGAGTTCCTTATTCAATGCCGCCACTCTGGTGGCATCCTTGAAGCTGCGCCCGGTAAAAGGG
>Ga0116183_1000481_pt1 | contig 46793 bp, 35 predicted proteins | sample AD_UKC078_MetaG_FD_89753 | JGI IMG/M metagenome (GOLD analysis project Ga0116183, IMG submission 89753) | Active sludge microbial communities of municipal wastewater-treating anaerobic digesters from USA - AD_UKC078_MetaG | ecosystem: Engineered > Bioreactor > Anaerobic > Digestate | place: USA...
AATTGAGTTTCAATCTTCAGCCAGAAGTAATCGACAGTTTGGAAAATTCGGCTATGATAATCCAGAAAGTAAAACACCAAACATTCATGGCTATGATGAAGCTTGATTTCCGTACAAAAAAAGACAACGAGCAGGCCGGGTTAATTTTTTATCGCACCGCTAACGGTTATTATAGCTTAATGAAGCATAAGTCAACACTTGTTTTAACTAAAAAATATCTCGGTAAAAAAGAAGTTGTTGCGCAAATTCCTTACATCGAATCACAGGTCTGTTTAAAAGTAGAAGTCGATGGTTTGGAGGTAAAGTTCAGTGCTGGAGAAAATCCAGATAACTTAATCAGCGTTGGAGGGGTACAGCTTTTAGATGCTGTATCGGACAACCGTTTTAATAAGTTCAATGGCACGGGAGTCGGTATGTATGCAACAAGCAGTGGAAAAAAGTCAAGCAATAAAGCATATTTTGACTGGTTTGAATGTAAGCCGAAAGAATAGCTTAATTTTTATATTAAGTAAAATAAAAATACGTATTGTATCATTAATGCTTGGTTAAGAAACTATTGACAATAAGTTTCGAATTAGTTATAAACATGATTTTTTTTGTATAACTGATAAGTTGATTATGGATGTAACTGGTTTTCCCCAATAAATAAAAAAATCAAATTTCAAAATCAAATAAAAGCTCAGACTTTCAATTTGATATAAATAATTTTAATAAATCATATGAAATCAAAATCTCTATTTTTATCATTGATTATGCTCTGCACCTTAAATACGCACGGTGCAAAAAACACGAATAATTTTATTCATAACGGTATACCTTGGTTTGACGATCAAGGAAGTATTGTCAATGCTCATGGAGCTTGTATTGTGGAAGATAACGGCAGATATTATTTGTTTGGCGAATATAAATCGAACGGTGTGAATGCTTTCTTTGGTTTTGGATGTTATTCATCGGATGATCTTGTTTCTTGGAAATTTGAGGGTATTGCTCTCAATGTTCAGCAGGATGGAATACTTGGACCTAAACGTATCGGCGAAAGAGTAAAAGTAATGAAATGTCCGTCAACAGGCGAGTATGTTATGTATATGCATTGTGATGACATGGGGTACTACGATCCACATATTGGTTATGCCACAAGTAAGACCATAAACGGCGAATATACCTTTCATGGCCCGCTTTTGTGTGATGGAGAACCTATTCGTCGTTGGGATATGGGAACTTTTCAGGACACGGACGGAATAGGTTATTTGCTGATTCATCACGGAATCATCTATCGTTTGAGCGAAGATTATCGTTCAGCAGAAGAAAAGCTAGTCGACCATTTGCCTAAATCAGGAGAATCGCCTGCTATGATGAAAAAGAACGGTATATACTACCTGCTTTACTCAGATCTTACGAGTTGGGAGCGTAATGACAATTATTATTTTACTGCATCGGCAATTGAAGGGCCTTGGAAACGCCAAGGTTTATTCTGTCCGGAAGGAACATTGACATATAACTCACAGTGTTCATTCATTTTACCCGTTACCCGTGAAAACGATACTCTATATATGTACATGGGAGATCGTTGGTCATTCCCCAATCAGGCCGATGCGGCTACGCAAGTTTGGCTGCCATTGTATGCCGATGGAGAAACACTGTCTATCCCCGAGTATAAGGAAGCATGGGATTTTAATAGTGGTAAGAAAGTTGACCCGCTGGCTGGAGGTAAAAAGGTTGCGCGTAAGAAAATAACGTTTTCCGATAAAATGGACTGGCAGATTGATAATAACCGGCTGGTTTCGAATGTGAAAGGCAGTTATGTGGAATTAACTTTAAATGTAAAACAGTTTGCAATAGCCGGCGAGTCTAATCCAACAGGAGGATACGCAAAAATAAGTATATTCAATAAAAATGGTGAGCAATTGCATTCTTCGTTTGTCGATTTTTATAGCAAAGTACCTGATAAGGCTGTACGTTTTATGAGTCCGGAATTGCCTAAAGGGGAATATACGTTAAAAATAGAAGTCACTGGTATTGTACCGGAATGGTTTCAAAAAAATGGGACACGTTTCGGAAGTTCTGATTGTTATGTAAACATTAATGATATTGTGGTTTTTTAACCCGTTTCTATTTTATATTCATACTTAATATCTGAAATTCTCTTATTATATCCATAAATAACGCTAACAAAATAAATTCTCAAAATTGTTTTGACTGCAAGACGAATACATATATGATATAATAAAAATTTCAGGCATAAAATACTTAATCTATGGTCTTTGATGAAAATACTGTTAAAAGTACAAATATGAATGATATCTTGAACGAAAAACTTTCAATCTCAAGGTCAAGCCCTATTATGGCTCGTCATTATGATTATGACCAGTTTACTTATCCATTGCATTTTCATAGCCAGTATGAAATTATCTTTATAAAAGAAGGGACAGGCAAGTGTATTACCGGAGATGCGATTGAAAATTTTTCCAGTGGCGATCTTTATCTAATGGGGTCGAATCTTCCTCATTGCATGAGAAGTGATGCTATTTATGAAGAAGGGAATAAAAATCTCAGAGTAAAAGGCACAATCATACAATTAGAAGAAAATTTTATGAGTCATGCAATTACTTACTATCCTCAATTCTCTCAAATAAAGAAACTGCTGGGAAAATCAGCTTTAGGAATTCATTTTCCTTATACTACTTCTCAAAACATAATAAAAAGGGTAACTCAGCTGCCTAATCAGAAAGGGATCAAACAGATTTTGCAGATTTTACAAATTTTACAAGATATGGCTGTTTGTAAGGGAAAAAGATATTTGGCTTCACCCGATTACCATGAGCAGATGAGTTATGACAATAACAGCCGTTTAGAAAGAGTGACTTCATATCTGAGTACAAACTATACACGGAATATAACACTAACCGAAATAGCTTCGATTGCATCAATGAACACTACTGCTTTCTGTCGTTTCTTTAAAGAAAACACAAGCAAAACATTTATGCAATACATTGCAGAAAAACGGATAGAATATGCGTGCAGGCTTCTCTCATTAGAAGAAAATCTAAGTATCTATAAAATAAGCATAGAGTGTGGTTTTGAGTCGATAACTCAATTTCACCGTATGTTTAAACGCTATATGTGCATCACCCCGACACAGTATCGCGAACAGGTCTTAACAGCAGTATAAACAAATATTTCGTGGCGAATAAGTAGAATCTGGAATATTTGCTTAGCTGTTCAAGGAAAACAATTTTTAGATTTTCAATTATTCACAGCTTCGCAATCTGATAGAACAAAAAGAAAAATGCGAAATGGGAGCTATACATATTTTCACGTCTAATTTTTAATAAAGTCATTACTTAAATATAATTACTATAGTGGAAAATCAAATATTTTTTTTTCGACGATTGGCAGGCAGATTTCAAATATGCTTGATAATTTTTCTTTTTTTGCAATTAGTTAATAATAGGCTAAAAGCAGAACAATTGCCGATTACCGTAACAAAAACAATGGGACAAGGCAGTTTCCCATTAGTGTCTTTGTCCAAAACCGCAAAACTGATTGTAGATGAAGATGATGCGGAAGTCGTTTTAATTGCTGCCGAAGCTTTGTGTAAAGATATTGAATTAGTTAGCGATATAAAGCCGGAGCTTGTAACACAGCTGTCCGGAGGCCCTGCAGTATTTGTTGGGACAATAGGGAAGTCCTCTTTTATTGACACGCTAATCGCCGAAGGAAAGATATCTGCAGATAATATACGTGGTGAATGGGAAACTTTTTGTTTGTCGGTTATCTCAAACCCTTTTACAGGTATTGATAATGCATTAGTTATTTATGGAAGTGATCCAAGAGCTACGGTTTTTGGCATTTTCGAGTTTTCGAAAATGATCGGCATATCACCTTGGGTTTGGTGGGCAGATGTAATACCGGAAAAAACTCAAGAACTTTATGTGTCCCCCGGTAAAAATATTTATGGTCCGCCCTCTGTAAAATACAGAGGGATTTTTATTAACGATGAAGATTGGGGATTACAGCCTTGGGCTGCTAACAATATGGATCCCGGCATTAGGAATGGTGGCACAAAAGGTGATATAGGGCCAAATACTTATGAAAAAGTTTTTGAATTAATGCTGCGTCTGAAAGCTAATTACTTGTGGCCGGCTATGCACGAATGCACTAAAGCTTTTTGGTATTACAAAGAAAATTCAGAATTAGCGCTTAAATATCAAATAGTGCTGGGTGCTTCTCATTGCGAACCTCTTCTGCGGAATAATGTAGATGAATGGACAAACAATTTTACTTCGGAATACGGTTATGCTTCCGGTTCGTGGAATTGGGCAGTTAACAAAACGAACATCATAAAATATTGGACAGATCGGGTTATCGGCTCGAAAAGCCACGCTGCTGTTTATACAGTTGGGATGCGCGGCATTCACGACAGTGGATTGCCCGGCTATTCTTCCACAAGCGAAAAAGTAACAGCGATGAAAGATATTATCGCCACTCAGCGAAATATTTTAAGCGCAAATTTGGAAAAACCGGCTTCGGAAATTCCGCAAATTTTCTGTCCTTACAAAGAGGCACTCACCTTATACCGCTCGGGAATTGATTTGGCCGATGACATTACATTGGCATGGGCCGATGACAATCACGGTTATATTCGCCAATTGTCGAATCCGCAGGAGCAACTCCGAAGCGGCGGAGCCGGTGTTTATTATCATTTTTCCTATTGGGGAGCTCCCGAAGATTTTCTGTGGCTTTCCACTGTTTCGCCATCGCTCATCAGTTTCGAAATGTCGAAAGCTTACCACATGAATGCAAAACGCCTGTGGGTATTCAATGTAGGCGATATTAAGCCGGCTGAAGCAGAAATGCAGTTCGCTATGGATTTGGCTTGGGATGTGGAGGCTTGGTCGCCCGAAAAGGCTCATTTGTATGTAACGCATTGGGCGAAGGAAACTTTCGGAGAAGAATTTGCCGAAAGTATCGGTCAAATAAAATCGGAATATTACCGCTTGGCTGCCGCAGGGAAACCGGAACATTTGACGTATGTTTCGTACAGCGATGCTGAAATCGACCGCCGTTTGGACGAATATGCCGTTTTGGTGGAAATGTCAAAAGCGGTGGAGACACAAATACCTGAACGTTTGAAAGACGCGTACTTTCAACTGATAGCTTATCCGGTGGAAGGCGCGGCAAGCATGAACGAAAAAACACTTTGTGCATATAAAAGTCGAGTATTGGCCTCACAAGGCAATTTAGAGGCGTTGACTTTCGCCGACAAATCGAATGCGGCTTACCAAAACATTATAGGACTGACAAATAAATACAACAAAGAAATTGCAAATGGAAAATGGGACGGCATGATGAATTACGCACCCCGAGGCCGTTCTTATTTTTACGAGGCAAATGCGGCAGACGCAAATTCTATCAGCCGTAATCCCGTTCCGGCAGATGACTTGGGTACAGAGAAAGTAATATCGGCCGACAAATTTACAAAGAAAAATGAAGCCGGATTTTCCATTCAAAAAATGAATGGTTTGGGAACTTCGGCATCGGCTATGACGGTTTGGCCATTGAACTTGAAAACCTACGAACAAGCCGACATAACTTCAGCGCCGTATTTGGAATACAATATTCCTGTTGCGAAAGGTAATAATAAGATAAAAATAAAATGCTTGCCTACATTTCCTTTATACGAAGCATTGAAACTGCGTTATGCCGTTTCGATAGATGGCGGAACGCCGACTTTTGTCAACCTGAAAGTGGAGGCCGAAGATGCAGCGTGGTCAAAAAATGTATTGCAGGGATACAGCGGAACAGAAATTAATTACACATCAAGTGAAAATAAAGACATACCTGTCCGAATTTATTTTACCGATGCCGGCGTGGTGTTAGATGCCATTGTTATTACCACTCCTTCGGAAAATTCGCTTACAAGCTACATTAAAAATCCAAGTTTCGAATATAAAGCCGAAGGTGAATTGAACGATGGTTCGGTTATCAGAGGGAAACCGTATGCTTGGGAACAAACCGGTGATGTGGTAGGAAATTCATACGGAATAAACAAAGATGGCTCAAATTACGATGGAAACAATTCCTGTTGGTACAATGCCAACCAGCCGCCTTATGCCTTGCCGGAATTTTTCGAACTTTACCAAATCATCAACGATATTCCGGCCGGAGATTATATTCTCAGATGCCGCTTGTCAACTAACACAGCTTATCAAACCAATGTCCGCTTGTTTGCCAACAATAATGTGCAGTATTATGGAAAAGAAGCCGACCCTGAAAGAACTTTATACCGACTGGTTTCATCCCAATGGGGGTGGTTTTCAAATCATCGGTAACAAAGACATGAAAGCTGAGAAGAGTGATAATTTCAATCTTTCTACTGAAATCTCATTAGGTAAAACAGTGATCACGGGTGTAGCGCAATATTCTTTGATAGATGATATGGTCAGCACAGTTTGGCTCAACAGCGACACTGTACTTTATGCCAACATCGGTGATGCCAAAGTATTGAGTACGGAGCTATCCGTAAGCAGTCAAATCAATAAGGACCTGTCCCTGAGGGGTTCTTATGCTTTTGTTAAGGACAATCTTGGTAAAAAATCTTTGGTGCGTCCTCATTCGGCAACGGCAAGGATAGATTATACCGTGCCTGTTTTTAAAGCATATCGTCCGATCATCAGTTTCAGTGGGAAGTATTTGAGTGCCATGGATATATACGGAACGGGAGAAAGCACGGATATAGATATTGAGACAGGGGTTGAACAAGAAGTTCCGGAAGACTACAAAGTACATTATGAGGGATATGCAATCTTTCGACTTACCCTGTCGCAAGCATTACCATTCAAGCTTACGCTGAATGCCGGTATCAATAATCTTTTCGATTACCAAGCCAAATTCACAAGTTTCTATTCGAGCATATCGCCCGGCAGAACCTATTATATCGGATTAAAATGGAAGTTATAAAAAAGAAATACATCATCATTGCAGTATCAACACTGCTTTTCATAGCGGCAATTGGAGCGGGATGGTATCAAACTGCCTCGACTACCAAAATTGCTTTGCTCAATTTTCAGCCTTTTCAAGTGTCCAATATTGCTTTGTCGAACAGCGACAAGATGGTACGATATAAAGTTGTATCTGTGGAAGAAATTGAGAAACTCAAAAGATATGATTTCGTACTTGGCTTTGGCATGGGACTTAAATTGTCGGAGGCACAGCGATTTGAAATCCAAACGATGATGGACAAAGGAAAGCCTGTATATATCTATGCCGCTACCACTCCGGAAAACAATATTTGCAATTTAGACAGTGTGAATTTATCGCAAATAGCTGCCTATCTCGAAAGGGGGAGCAAAGTTAATTATCAGAACTTGGCGCGTTATATTCGTAAAAATATCGACAAAAAAGTGTTTTTTACCAAGCAGCCACAAGCACCCATTGAAAATGTCACAGAAGCTCTTTTTCATGTAGATGAAAATCTGGCATTTGAAACAGTGAGCGATTATGAAGCTTATATCAGAAAGCATAATTTCTACCATGAAGGTGGTGAAAAGGTAGTGGTTTTTACCGGCATCCATGATCCTTTCAGCGGTAATAAAGAGCATTTAGACAGTCTGATTGTTTCGCTTCAACGATCCGGATTGAATGTATATCCCATTACTTCCAAACAAAAACGCATTGATTTTTTGGAAAAGATACAGCCTGCTGCCGTAATTTATTTTCCACATGGTCGCTTGTTGAGCGGACAACCCGATGATGCGGTAAATTGGTTAAAAAAACGGAACATCCCTATTTTTACACCACTCTCTATTTTACAATTGAAGGAAGATTGGATGCAAGATCCAATGGGCATGTTCGGCGGTTTTATGGGGCAAACGATTGTGATGCCGGAACTTGATGGGGCTATCTATCCTTATGTACTGGTGGCTCAAGAAAAATACAGCGATAAACTCTTTGTGTTTAGAACCATCCCCGACCGACTTAAAAGCTTCACGACCATCGTCAATAACTTCATCAATCTTAAGCATAAAAAGAATGCGGATAAGAGAGTTGCCATTTATTATTTCAAAGGAGCAGGACAAGAAACATTGGCAGCACAAGGCTTAGAGACTGTTCCTTCGCTTTACAACTTCTTGAAACGCTTGCGTGCAGAAGGCTATCGAGTAGACAATCTTCCAGCAACGGAAAAAGCATTTGAGCAATTGCTGATGACGCAAGGTGCCGTTTTGAATACCTATGCTGAAGGGGCATTTGATGATTTCCTGAAGAAGGGCAATCCGGAACTTGTCAACACGCAAGATTATGAAGCCTGGGTTGATAAAAGTCTTTCGAAAGAACTGTATCAGGCAGTCACAGATGAATATGGCGAAGCTCCCGGAGCTTATATGAGTGTCTCGAAAAATGATACATCTTATCTGGCTGTCGCCCGCATACAATTGGGCAATATCGTGCTGTTGCCTCAGCCCATGGCAGCCTTAGGCGATGATGAATTTGCTATTGTGCACGGAGCGAAAATGCCGCCACCACATACCTATATCGGTTCGTATTTGTGGACACAGTATGGCTTCAATGCTGATGTATTGATTCACTTTGGTACGCATGGCAGTCTTGAGTTTACACCCCAAAAGCAAGTCGCACTCAGCAACAACGACTGGGGAGATCGGCTTGTAGGCACCATTCCACATTTTTATTATTATACCATCGGGAATGTGGGTGAAAGCATGATGGCAAAACGCCGTTCGTACGCCACGACTATTTCTTACCTCACACCGGCTTTTATGGAGAGCAACACGCGCGGACAGTTTAAAGATTTGCAACATGCCATTCGCAGTTATTATTCAAAATTATATGGAATTAGTCCGCAGGATGATGATGTAACAGAGGCTTCAATCTATGTAAAGAAAATTACGGTAAAAATGGGTATTCATCGTGAATTGCGTTTGGATAGCATACTTACAACACCCTATACGGCAGAAGAAATTGAACGCATTGATAATTTTGCTGAAGAGATTGCCAACGAGAAGATGAATGGAACCTTGTATATTTCCGGAGAAGCCTACACGCCGGAGAAGATAAGATCTACCGTGTTGGCGATGAGTGCTGATCCGATAGCGTTCAGCTTGTCGTCCTTGGATAAGTTGAAAGGACGGGTTACGGAGCAAGAATTAAAAAGCAAAGCATTCTTTACGCGGCGTTATTTAGATCCGGCGAAGACTTTGGTGCAGCAAGTTTTATCGGGAAAGGTTGTAAACGATGAACTGACAAGCACCTTAGCTGATATTACAGTCGCGGAACTCAATGCAAGCAAAATAATATTGAATCCTCCCCAAAGAAGCGTGGTGAGAGGAGCCATCCATGACACTTCAAAAGCATCGGAATATACCAAAGCACAAATAGAAGAGGCGCGTGTGATAGGTGAATTGGAGCGCACCTTGTCTAATATCACACAATACAAAAAAGCATTGGAAGACAGTCCGGAATTAGAGTTTGCAGCCATGCTCAATGCCATGGCAGGTGGTTATATTTCCCCTTCCTCAGGTGGGGATGCCGTAGCGAATCCGAATGCCGTGCCGACCGGACACAATCTCTATGCTGTCAATGCAGAGTCAACGCCTTCAGAAGCTGCTTGGGAAAGGGGGGTAGCATTGGTGCATACGACCTTGGAGCAATATAAAAAACAGCATGGAACCTATCCGCGCAAGGTGAGTTATACATTTTGGAGCAGCGAATTTGTAGAAAGTGAAGGGACTACCATTGCACAAGTCCTTTATATGTTGGGTGTGGAGCCTGTTCGTGATACTTTTGGACGGGTTGCCGAACTGCGGCTTATCCCTTCGGAAGTGTTGGGTCGCCCGCGTATTGATGTGGTGGTGCAGACTTCGGGACAATTTCGTGATTTGGCTGCTTCGCGCTTGCTTTTGATTTCTAAAGCCGTTGAGATGGCTGCTGCTGCAAAAGATGAGCAGCATGAAAATTTGGTCTCTCAAAGCACGGTTGATATTGAACGACAATTGGTTGAACAAGGCATTTCGCCCAAAGATGCACGTGATCTGTCCACCCGTCGCATATTCGGTGGCATCAACGGCATGTACGGAACCGGCATTCAAGAAATGATAACGAGTAGCGATACATGGGAAACAGAGGAGGAAATTGCCGATACCTACATGCACAATATGGGTGCAGTTTACGGGAGCGATAAAAGTTGGGGAGAATTTCAAGCCGGTTTCCTGCGCACCGTTTTGAATCATACAGATGTAATTGTTCAACCGCGACAAAACAACACTTGGGGCGCCCTCAGTCTCGATCATGTGTATGAGTTTATGGGCGGTATGAATCTCGCTATTCGCCATGTAACCGGTAAAGATCCTGAAGCCTATTTTGCCGATTACCGCAATCGCAATCATGCCAAAATGCAAGAATTGAAAGAAGCGATTGGGGTTGAATCTCGTTCTACCGTTCTGAATCCTGCATATATCAAGGAAGTGATGAAGGGAGGAGCCGGTAGTGCAGCGCAAATCACAGAAGTAGTCACCAATACTTTTGGGTGGAATGTGGCTAAGCCTGATGTTATCGATAATGAACTGTGGGATGATCTTTACAATGTATATGTACAAGACAAATTCGATTTAGGCACCGAAGCATTTTTCAGGGCAACCAATCCGGCTGCCTTACAGGAAGTCACCGCTATCATGATGGAGAGTGCGCGCAAAGGTATGTGGCAAGCATCCGACTTGCAGCTTGCTGAACTTGCCAAGTTACATATCGATTTAGTGAAAGAATTTGGTTCAACGGGAAGTGGATTTGCCGGAGGCAATATCAAATTACAGGATTTTGTGGCACAAAACATCAATCCTGCTGATGCACAAATGTATAAAAAGCAATTGCAATCGATGAAGACAACTGCTACTGATGCCCAAACAGACCCATCCGGCATGGTGCTCAAAAAAGAGCAGATAGGTGAAATCCTACAAGGCGAAAAAAACGTACTCAATGGCGTGCTTGTCGCAGCTGTGGTATTGGGGGCATTTGTAATCATGCTATTTATATTGAGAAAGAAAAGGAAACAGACACATTAATTTTTAAAAGGCGGTTAAGGTACTCATACTGAAAATATGAAAGTTTAAATAATTTGCATGGAAATAATCATTCAAATATTGATACTGTTTATTGTTGTCAACAACATCCTGAAACTTAGTTTTTGGAAATGGTGGCAGGCAGCAATACTTGGTTTAATGGCAGCGATATTTATAATAGGCATGCAACAGTATGCTATTACTCAATCCAAAACACAACTGCATGATTATCTTGCCAATCGCCGGATATTACAGGATGTGGCAGTATTCATCACCGTCGAAGCAGCCATTTATTTTGCCTTTTGCTTTGCAGCCATGAAAAACCTGTTTGGAAAGAAAAAGAAACGTTGGATGCTGCGACCTTTGTATTGGTATCCGGGACTGCTTTTGTTCCCGGCACTTTTTTATATCCTGACACAAAGCATATTCAGTTTTCCGGGTGTAGATTTCAAAAGAATAACTTACAGCCTCGCGATAAGCGTATTTTTATTGCTCCCGGCAGCTGCTTATGGCATCAAAAGATTATTTCCTGAAAAAGAATTCAGATTGGAAGTACATTTCTTAGTCAGTATTTTTGTGGCAATACTCGGTTTGCTAACTACAGTCAACGGAGAGGTAACTTATGCTGCTGTCCAAGAACCTTTCAATCTCAAAGCCTTGGGATTATCCTTGGCAATATTTATATTCACTTTTGTTGCAGGTTATGCGGGTAGCAAAATTCACTGGATCATCCGACACAAAAAAGGTAAACGCACCCATGTAACCAAAGGGGAAGTTTAAAAAGAAAATGGATACTTATTAAAGAAACAATATTAGCATACAATCATTCATTCAATTAAATTAACGCTCAAAAAGTCTTTTTTTGCGGATTTGGGAAGCTTTAAGAGTTTATACATCATTATGGAAATTATTTCAAAAGCACTTTTTTGGGTTGCAAACAGTTTGCTTATACCCGACATCATCCTCTTATTGGTATTATTTGGCAGGGGATTATTACTGATAGGAAGTTTTTACAACCAATATATGACCAAGCGCAAAAATGACAAGACGCTCAACGATCAGATCAAAGCGTTTAGCATGGAGTCTTTGGAATCACTGAAATTGGCTTTGCCGGAAAAAGACGATTCACTGTTTATCAAGTATCTGCGCGACCTGATCACTAATTCTCCTACAGAAGCCTATTCCGATTTTCTGATTTCAAATTTCGAAAATGAAGCAGATAAAGATCTTTCACTGTCGAAGCTGCTTGCTAAAATGGGTCCCATCCTTGGTTTGATGGGAACACTAATCGCCATGAGTCCGGCTTTGGTTGGACTTTCCTCCGGCGATATTACAGGGATGGCGTATAATATGCAGGTGGTTTTTGCTACCACGGTAGTCGGATTGGTGATATCCGCCATTGGTTTAATAACCCTGCAATTCAAGCAACGCTGGTACGCTAAGGATGTCAATAACTTAGACTATATCTCAAGAATTCTAACCACATCAAATCAGGAACAAGATGAGCAGAAATAGAAGAGCCAGTAAGTGGATGCGTGAAGAAGAAACCGATCCCCTGAGTGTGATAGTCAATCTTTTTGATGTGGCAATGGTATTTGCCGTTGCGTTGATGGTCGCCATGGTGATGCATATGAATATGACTGAAGTCTTTACGCAAGAAGATTACACCATCGTAAAAAACCCGGGCAAGGAAAATATGGAAATCATCACCAAAGAAGGCAATAAAATCAATAAATACACCCCTTCCCAAGATCAGACCTCAGGAACCAAGGGACGCAAAGTAGGCATTGCCTATGAGTTGGAAAATGGAGAGATTATTTATGTGCCGGAGTGAGGTATATAACAATGAACCGCACTGTTTTTTGCTGAGAAAACTCCTGTAGACAGGATTTGAGGTGTTGAGTTCTCTTTGTAATCTGCTGAGTCTATGACTTACCCGAAGGCGCAGCCCGCCATTAAAAACCAACATGACTCGTTAAATGTTTAGTGTTGAGTTTTCCAATCTCAAAACAATGCGGCCATTATTTATTTCAAAGTTCGATTGATATTGCAAATATAACAATAATCTCTATACTGTCCTCTTAATTTCAAAGAAATTTAACGAAATTCAAAAATAATGGATGATATCAAGCTTTTAAATAAAAAAGCCTGGTGGATATTTTTTGAATCAAAAATAAAGTGCTAATTTTGTAGCCGTTTTATTTTAAGATTTTTATTATCAACATCAGCTTGTTATGTCAAAGAAAGCCGCCAAAAAACAAGATCAGTTCGAAAATGTAGAACAAGTATTATCAGCTTCTGAAGCATTTATTGAAAAATATCAAAAAGAGATATTATATGGGTTGGGTGTAATAGCCGTTTTAGTGATGGCTTTCTTAGCGATTAACAGCTATGTCGTAAAACCCCGTACTGCTGTAGCTGCCCACGAAATGTACAAAGCACAGCAGTATTTTGCCAAAGATTCGTTTATGTTAGCCCTTCAGGGTGATGATTTTGAATCCATTGGATTTGAAGCCATCAGTTCCAAATACAGCTTAACAACTTCCGGAAATCTTGCAAAAGCATATGCCGGTATTTGTTATTATAATCTCGGAGAGTATGAGGAAGCCATTCGTTTCTTGTCAGCATATGATGGTAATGATAATTATTTTGCACCATCTGTAACCGGTTTAATTGGTGATTGTTACGTTGAATTAGGTGAACCCTCCAAGTCAATACGATATTTTACTAAAGCCGCTTCTTCCGGAAATGAAGTTGTTGCACCCATCTTCTTGAAGAAAACAGCAGTAGTGTTAGAATCTACAGGAGATACAAAAAAGGCTTTAAGAAATTATTTAGAGATAAAAGATAAATATCCATTGAGTCAAGAGGCTCAAGACATTGACAAGTATATTACCCGTCTTCAGTAAATACTTATGGCTACCCAGCATCAAAATTTATCTGACTACGATCCAAATCAGCTGCCTTCCAAAGATATTTTAGAACAACAGCGCTACGCAATAGCGGTTTCTGACTGGAATCCGCAGGTTACTTATGCCCTTTTGCAAGGTACCATTGAAGGCTTAACAAGTAATGGCGTGTTAAACCGAAACATTGAAGTTATACATGTTCCCGGTACTTTCGAGCTTACTTTTGCTGCCAAAAAGTTTGTTTATGACCATATGGAGGAGAAAAAGTACGATGCAGTAATTGTACTCGGTTGCGTCGTTCAAGGAGAAACTCCTCATTTTAAGTATGTGTGTCAAGGCGTAACGCAAGGAATCACTAGCTTGAATACGCTTCAAAAAGGATGTCCGGTAATTTATGGCGTCTTAACCACAGACAACATGCAACAGGCATTGGACAGAGCCGGTGGCATTCATGGAAACAAAGGCGTAGAAGCGGCTGTGACTGCTATAAAGATGGCGAATCTTTGAGGTTGCGGGTTCCGGGTTGCGGGTTCCGGGTTGCGGGTTCCGGGTTGCGGGTTCCGGGTTGCGGGTTCCGGGTTGCGGGTTCCGGGTTGCGGGTTTCGGGTTGCGGGTTTCGGGTTTCGGGTTGGTTTCGGATTATTTGTTATGCCTTCCTGTTTGATAATATCGGCACCACGGTCTGAGTCCGCATATTTCACATTTGGGTTTACGAGCCTGGCAGATGTAACGGGCATGTAAGATTAACCAATGGTGTGATTTGGCTATCAATTCTTCAGGGATATATTTTACTAATGTTTTTTCGGTTTGAAGTGGAGTCTTGGAGTTGGTCGTCAATCCCAATCTTTCAGATATTCTGAATACGTGCGTATCAACGGGCATAACCGGTTTATCATACAAAACAGAAGCGATCACATTGGCAGTTTTACGTCCCACTCCCGGTAATTTTTGTAATTCATCTACATCATCAGGAATCACACCATCATAATCTGATATAAGCTTCTGTGCCATCTTTACCAAACTCTTGGATTTGTTGTTGGGGTAAGTAATGGACTTGATGTACTCAAACATCACTTCCGGAGAAGTTGAAGCCATACTCTCTATAGTCGGAAAATCGTGAAACAACTTGGGTGTAGTCATATTCACCCTTTTGTCAGTGCATTGAGCAGATAAAACAACTGCAACTAATAATTCATACGGATTCGTATATGCCAATTCAGTTTCGGCTACCGGCATATTTTCCTGAAACCACTGCAATACTCCTTGATAACGTTCTTTTATGGTCATTATAATTTGTTGAAAGTAGAGTTAAGTAGAGATAAGCAGAAATACAAAAAAAGGGTAAGCTTGCTATATCGCACCGCTACAACCTACTTACCCTTGCTGCGGTCAAGCCCTGGGGGAATTCATAGGGAGCTGGTCGTATAGAGCTTACCCAAGTACAAAAGTAAGGCTTTTTTTATGATTGTGCAAATTTTATTGTCAACAGTGAATGGTAATGCTGCTGCATGGCGCGTCTTAGTAGTTATACAAGTAATTTTTAATACTCAATTTTATTTTTGTAAATTTGCGCCATTTACAGATATGGGAAGAATATTAGCCATAGATTACGGAAAAAAGAGGGTCGGATTGGCTGTTACCGATCCGCTTCAAATCACGGCAAATGCTTTGGATACTGTGAATGCCGAATCTATTTTTGATTATTTAAAGCAATATCTTTCCAAAGAAAATGTTGAAAAATTCGTGGTTGGATTCCCAACACAAATGGACGGTAAGCCCTCGGAATCCATGCAAGATATTCAACCTTTTGTAAATAAATTGAGCAAATTGTTCCCCGAACAAGAAATCATTTATGTAGATGAGCGATTTAGCTCGACCTTGGCTCAAAAAACCATTCTTGAAGCGGGTATCAAGAAAAAAACCAGGCAAAACAAGGCTTTGGTTGATAAAGTTGCTGCGACCATTATTTTACAATCTTATTTATCATCCCTATGATATTACCTATTTATTTATACGGAAACAGCGTATTACGCAAAGAAGGCGAAGAAATTACAGCCGATTATCCAGATTTGAAATCGTTAATCGGCAATATGTTTGAGACCATGTACAATGCGGATGGCATTGGCTTGGCTGCTCCCCAAATAGGTTTAGCTATTCGCTTATTGGTAATCGACTTAGCACCTTTAGAAGAAGACAATCCAGAATTAGCTAAATTCAAAACGGTGATGATCAACCCAACTCTACTCGAAATGAGCGAAGAGGAATTAATGGGCTCAGAGGGTTGTTTAAGCATCCCGGGCATCAGCGAAGATGTTCCTCGTTCACAATGGATTAAGATTCAATATTACGACGCAGACTTCAAGCTACATACTGAAGAATTTGAAGATTTCACTGCCCGCGTGATACAACATGAATACGATCATATTGAAGGCATATTGTTTACTGATCGCATCAAGCCCTTGCGCCGACAAATGATTAAATCGAAATTGAGTAATATTGCCAAAGGGAAAGTTGATTGCAGGTATAGGGTGAAGAGGTGATTTGTGTAAAAGAGTTTGAAGTGAAAATTGCTCTCATAATTGTAAATGTAAATTGTCCAATAGTAATTTTTTATTACTTTCGCATTTCATTTACACAAACTTAATTATATCATGAATACGGAAATCAAACAAATTGCTGAAAGGATTCGTGGATTACGCGATGTTTTGGATGTTTCTGCGGCTGAAGCGGCACAAAAATGTGAGATATCTGAAGCGGAATTGAGCCGGTACGAAACCGGAGAAGTTGATATCCCCGTGAGTTTTATTTGCCGATTTGCCCAAGAATATGGCGTGGAAACTTCTACCTTGATTTCGGGCATTGAACCCAAAGTATCTAGCTTTTATGTAACCCGCAAAGGCACAGGCGTAAGCGTATCTCGCAGAAAAGCATATAAATATCAATCGCTTTTTCATGGATTTCAACATGCAAACATGTCGCCTTTTGAAGTTTGCGTTGAACCCAATAATTTACCCATCACGCTAAATACCCATCCCGGACAAGAATTTAATATGGTGTTGGAAGGAAGTATGCAAATTACTATTGCCAATAATGATATCATTTTAAATGAAGGAGACAGCATTTATTTTGATGCCGGCAAACCACATGGAATGAAGGCATTGGGAGGAAAAAAAGTGAGGTTTTTGGCGGTGATAGAGTAACAACTTTGTTACCCCTAAATCTCCTACATTTCGACAGGCTCAATGACCGCAAGGACTTTCCATACAACTATCAATCTATCTCACAATGCAATAGCCCCCTTTAGGGGGTTGGGGGTTAAAACAAAACTCAATTATTTACACTCTTAAACTCCCCTCCTTCGGAGGGGTCGGGGGAGGCTTAAATTACACAGCATGATAGCAAATTATCTTAAACAGACAGCGTTTTCTGATTTTGAGGATTTTTCAAACAATTATAAATTATTGGTACCGGAGCATTTTAATTTCGCTTATGATATAGTGGATGCTTGGGCTGAAAAAGAGCCGGATAAATTAGCTTTGCTTTGGACAAATGACCAAGGTGAATGCAGGGAGTTTTCTTTTGCGGAAATGAAATACTATTCCGACCAAACAGCTTCTTATTTGCAAAGTTTAGGCATCAAAAAAGGCGATATCGTCATGGCAATCCTCAAACGGAGATATGAGTTTTGGTTTACCATTTTGGCTTTGCACAAGATTGGTGCGGTGATTATTCCCGCGACGCACCTGCTCACTTCCAAAGACATCATCTATCGCAATCATGCTGCGGATATCAAAGCCATCATTGCCGTTGGTGAAGAATCCATCCTTTGTCATATCAACAATGCCATGCCTGAATCGCCTTCTGTGGAATTGCTGATTGCTGTCGGACCTAAGGTTCCGGAGGGATGGCATGACTTTCATCATGGAATAGAAAATGCCAAACCCTTTGAGAAAATTGAGCAGGTGAATGAAAATGATGATCCTTTGATTATCAGCTTCACTTCTGGCACTACCGGCAATCCGAAAATGGTGATGCTCGACCATGTATATCCTTTGGCACACATCGTTACAGCAAAATATTGGCACAACCTACATCATGGCAGTCTGCACCTGACCATTGCCGACACGGGATGGCTCAAGGCAGTTTGGGGCAAGCTTTACGGACAGTGGATAGTTGGCTCTGCCGTGTTTGTATATGACCATGAGAAATTTACGCCGGCAGATATATTGGGTATGATAGAAAAGTACAAAATCACTTCCCTTTGTGCGCCGCCCACTATTTTTCGATTCCTTATCAGAGAAGATGTTTCCAAATATGATTTGTCTTCATTGGAATATTGTACCATAGCCGGTGAAGCCTTGAATCCTGCTGTATATGAGCAGTTTTTGAAGTTAACGGGTGTGAAACTTTGCGAAGGATACGGACAAAGTGAAACCACACTCACCATTTTAACATCGCCTTGGACCAATCCAAAGCCCGGCTCTATGGGTTTGCCCAATCCGCATTACGACATAGATTTACTGACCTCTGACGGACGTTCAGCTGAAGTGGGGGAGCAGGGTGAGATTGTTTTAAGGACAGATAAGCAAATTCCGGTTGGTTTATTCAAAGGTTATTATCGGAATGAAGCTTTGACCAATGAAGTTTGGTGTGATGATATTTATCATACCGGTGATGTAGCTTGGCGCGATGAGGATGGTTTCTTTTGGTTTGTCGGTCGTACCGATGATGTGATTAAAAGTTCCGGCTACCGCATTGGACCTTTTGAGGTAGAAAGTGCGCTGATGACGCATCCGGCTGTGGTGGAATGTGCTGTTACCGGCGTGCCGGATGATATTCGCGGGCAGTTGGTGAAAGCCACCATTATCTTGGCATGTGATTATAAAGATAAAGCATGCGAGGCATTGGTAAAGGAAATTCAGGAGCATGTCAAGACCGTCACCGCCCCCTACAAATATCCGCGCATCATTGAGTTTGTAGATGCACTTCCCAAAACCATCAGTGGGAAAATTCGGCGTACGGAGATACGGGAGAGGGATTGTTAACGAAGAACGAAGAACGAAGAACTAAAAACTAAGAACGAATAATGAATAATGAATAATGAATAATGAATCACCAATCACCAATCAAGCATCGGGTTTAAAATCTTTTTTTAACTAAGACTTTCAGACCATCCGGTATCATTTTAATGGTGATCTCTTTTCCTTCTTCATAAGGTTCGCCGTCGTAGTGAAAAGGTCCGTGCGTGTCGCGATACAAATTCACCGATTGCGTACGCAGGGTTGTCATGAGAAAATCTTTGTCGATGGTTTTGGTAAACAGTTGAATAGCAAGTGAAGGGATAGAAATCATTGGGAGATTACTGAGAATGGAGATGTCCATTTTTCCATCTTGAACACTGGCTTGCGGAGCGATATAGGCATTGTTACCCCATTGCGAAGCATTGGCAAAGGTTAGGATAAACGCTTTGGTTTTCAGATTAATCCCATCTCCCTGAAGATGGTACTGCTGGGACTTATAATTAAAATAACCCTTAATCACTTTCTCTAAATAAGTGCGGATGCCGCGGTGTTGTCCTTTTGCAAATTCAGTACTTACATAGGCATCGAAGCCTGTTCCGCAAGTACAAAAGAAAGGTTGCTCATTCACCAATCCATAATCCATCAGAATGGGTTCGGCATGATTCAAGTGTTCGATTGCCTTTTTTACATTCATGGGGATTTTCAGATGACGTGCCAATCCGTTTCCCGAACCGGCAGGAATGATGCCTAAAGCAGTATGGGTATGGCGCAGGGAACGTGCCACCTCATTGACTGTCCCGTCTCCACCTACCGCAACCACAGCGTAATAACCGGCTTTCACAAACTGCTCAGTCAGTGTACGCCCATGAAAACGATACTCAGTAAATACCGTTTCTGCATCAAAAATGGAGTCATCCAGATGCTCTGTGATTATTTTCGGAAAATCCTTTTTCGGATTATTTCCGGATACAGGATTGATGATAAATGCAATTTTTTTCTTCATCAAGACAAGCGTATTAAGAATCAATTTAAACCAAGCAAATTTACAATTTTATTGTAGAAATAACCAATTCTCTTTTAAATTGTTGTACATTTGTTACCGAAAATTTATTGAGCTTGTTATGTCCAAGAAACAAAAGTACAAAAATAGAGACAGACAGCCTGCACGTACCGGTTATATTACGGGTACAATTGACAGGCAAAAGGTAAAAACTTATCTAATACCTGATGATGGTGGCGAAGTAGTGTTTATTCCGGAGCGAAAAACCAATCATGCTCAGTTGCATGATAAAGTAAAGGTGTTTTTATATGCCCGAAAAAAAGGGAATATGCCTGAAGGAGAAGTGGTTGAAATCACCAAAAGAGCCAAAGAAAGTTTTGTGGGCGTATTGGAATTGTCTGCCAATTATGCTTTCGTGGTTTGCGATAATCACGTGCATACCTCTGATATATTCATCCCTAAAGATAAACTAAAGGGCGCCAAAAATGGTCAGAAAGTAATCGTTAAATTGATGGAATTCGAGCCTAACCTGAAAAGTCCGGTTGGTGAGATTATCGATATTTTGGGCGATAAAGGCGATAACAATGCAGAGATGCATGCCATTTTAGCGGAGTTTGGCTTGCCTTATAAATATCCAAAAAATGTAGAAACAGCTGCACAAGCTATTGATGCAGACATCAGTCTGGCTGAAATTGCCAAGAGATTGGATATGCGGGATGCGCCGACTTTCAGCATAGACCCCCATGATGCCAAGGATTTGGATGATGCCCTCTCCATACGCAAACTCAACAATGGTTTGTGGGAAGTGGGTGTTCATATTGCAGATGTGACACATTATATCTCTCCCAAAAGCATCATCAATAAAGAAGCAGAAAAGAGAGGCACTTCGGTTTATTTGGTTGACAGGACCGTGCCGATGTTGCCTGCACATTTGTCCAATGGCATTTGCTCCCTGAATACCGACGAAGACAAATTATGTTATTCGGTGATTTTTCAGATGAATGATGATGCAGGTGTTAAAAATTATCAGATTGCCAAAACAGTGATTCGTAACAAAAGGCAATTTAGTTATGAGGAAGCCCAAACCATCATTGAAACAGGCGAAGGGGATTTTAAAGATGAATTAGGGACTTTAAACCGATTAGCTGTCAGCTTGCGCCAGCAGCGTTTTGAGAAAGGTGCCATTGCCTTCGATCGTGCAGAAGTTAAGTTTGAGATTGATGCTAAGGGCAAACCCTTGTCCGTGTATTTCCGTGAGCAAAAGGAAGCGAATAAGTTGATAGAGGAATTTATGCTGTTAGCCAACAGAACAGTGGCTGCGCATATTGGCAAGCCTTCTCATAAAAAGAAAGCCAAGACTTTTGTCTATAGGGTGCACGACTCGCCCGATCCCGAAAAGCTCAAAAACTTCTCACAATTCATTCGCAAATTTGGCTACAGCCTTAAAACTTCCGGCAAACAAGCATCTATTTCCTCTTCCATCAATCAGCTTTTAGATCAGGTACAAGGTAAAAAAGAGGAAAATCTGATTGAGACTTTGGCGGTTCGCTCTATGGCTAAGGCAGTTTATACTACTGAAAATATTGGACATTACGGTTTGGCATTCGATTACTACACCCATTTCACTTCCCCCATTCGCAGGTATCCCGACATGTTGGTGCATCGCTTATTGGAGCGTTACGAAGCCAATGGCAAAAATGTGAATGCCAAGGAATACGAGGAGATGTGCGAGCACGCCTCTTTTATGGAGCAATTGGCTACCAATGCTGAAAGGGCATCCATCAAGTACAAACAAGTTGAATTTATGTCAGACTTTCTCGGACATGTTTTCGATGGTGTTATTTCCGGTGTAACCGAATGGGGAATCTATGTAGAACTCATTGCAAACAAATGCGAAGGCTTGGTTCCTATCCGCGATTTAGATGATGATTATTACAGTTTTGATGAGAAAAACTATTGCTTAATCGGCAGCAGATACCGCAAAAAATACCAATTAGGAGACGAAATCACTGTCAAAGTTGCCCGCGCAGATTTAGACAAGAAGCAATTGGATTTTGTGCTGGCGTAGAGCTGGATAGAAGTTTTAAATGAGTTATCAAACGACTATATAGTCATCAAAGGTTCGGAAAGCTTTCAAGATAAGAAATTGCTTTATATTTGCCCTCTGATCTACTCTCAGCTACGATTTTCAAAGCATCTACTACTAATTCTTCTCTAAAAATTGATTTAGCAGTTGATAATCTTGACCTTTGTGAATTCAATGTGTATTGATTATAAGTTGGATATTTATCTGCAATTTCCTGATAAGTAACATCATAATTATGCATTATTTCAGGATAAAGTATGTTGACAAACACTTCTTTCCCTATTCTGTTTAATTTTTTAAAAATATATTCCTGCTGCATATTATATTTATTTTTATGATTATTCATGAAACACTATATCTCCAAAATTCTTCCAATATAGATAGAAGCATTCTCTATTTGAAAATAAACATGCTCTTTATTAAAATCTTCTATTTCTAAATTTCCTCTCCATTGCACTTCCATATGACGGGTATTAGAAACGATAAAAGAATCCAAAACAATATTGTTCTTTTCTACCTGCGGTTGAATCTTCTCTTTTAAGAATTTATGAAACTGTATTTTGGGATCGTTGATGCCTTTTGAGTTACGAATACCTTTCGGGTCAACAAATTTAATATATTGCTTATCGCCTTTAATTAACCAGAGGATAAAATCGGGATAAAAATTATTTCCTTCTGTGAAAAACCCTATTCCTTTCTTACTTTGATTACGTAATAAGTGTATCTCGCTGTCGATTAATTTCTCTTTATTATTTTCGACATACTTAATTAAATCTTCTAAAAACTGCTTTTCTGACAAATCTAAAGCTATTGGACTCACTTTAATCAAATTATCATAATTTTTTCCAACAAAAACCAATGGCTTATATAAATGCAATGAATTATCAAAAGCAGAAACCCCATCTGCTATTTTAATTTTTTCAAAACTATCACCCAACACCTCACTCTTAAGCTTCTCAACTCGCTCTTGATAGTGATTTATATCCTCATTCTCTAAATTCACTATAAAATCATATTCACTGATAAAATTATCACCGTTTCCATCCAAATAAACAGCCTGAATATGTTCTGCATCATATGCATTTCTTTCAAACAGATAATACTGCTCTACATATTTCTTTAACAATGTCTCTGCTAACTCCTGCCAGATGAAAATATTTTTTACATCCGAAAAACTAAAATTACTACTCGGAATATAAATTTTATACCACAAGTTGCTTTTCAACACATCTTTCATTTGGCTCAGCGACAAGCCTAAATTGCTGTAGCCTTTGTCTTCTTTGAATTGCTGAATTTCCAAATAAATTTTATTCCAGTCCAACAACTGTAAGTGTTTGTCGCTAAAAACCTTTTCATCTTTAGTTTGCTGAACGCCCGATGATTGCTTTTGTATAATATCAATCTTTGGATACCAATCCAACTCAACCATTTTGCCATCAAAGCGAGACAGATTGAGTTCTAAATTAAAAAGTTTGTTTCGCTTAAAATCATTTTCATCCTTTACACTTATCAACTTCAAACGATTTTCTTCCACTACTTTTTTCTTCTGAGTTGGTATTTTTATCGTTATCCAATTAGAATCATTAGTGGGCAAACCCTCTTCTTCAAGGAACTTCTTAAATTGCTCCATATAATTGGCTTGCACACCAAATATCTGAAGTGTTTCCAAATGACGCAGTATAGGTCTAAGCTTACGAATATCATCTGGTTTTTGATACACATCTAAACCTCGCGAACGTTTTAATGAAAACTGAAATCCCTTCAACCGTACCCCACGACCAAACAGCTGAATAATCTGTGAACCTTCACTCTTACCCACATTCATCAAGCCCATACTCGACACTCGCCAAGAAGACCAACCTTCGGTAAATTTTTTGGAACCAATCAGCAGATTGATTTTAGAATTTTCTTCATTAATGTTTTTAAATAGTGATTCTGAAAAATCCTTTTCACCACCCAACACACCATTCTCTATTGCCAAATCATACAAAGTTTTTTCATCACCCACATTGATTACGCCGAAATAATCACTCTGCCCCACTCTTAAGCCCAACTCTCCATCTGCACCTTTCAGATTGTCCAAATAGAGATTAGCACCCAATTGCGTATTGTTAAATACCAATTCATTGATACCCTTATAAATGGCAGTTCCATCTAAATTTTGACTAATCAAATAACTAAAGGAAGTTTCAAAAATCGAATAGCCTTTGCTATCTACCAAACCTGCTTTGTTCTCGATAATATCAGTAATGCGCTGCTTAGATTGCTCTGGATGTTTTAAAAAATCTGTCAAAAAGTAGATAATCTCCAATACATCTGAAATCTTTTTCCCCTTTTCTGTTCGTACCGCATTCACCTTCCCGCCTACAAATACCCATAAGGGTTTATGTAACAAAAAATCATACAGCAAAATTGATTTTTCTTTATAAATCAATTGTTGCTGATAAAAAGAGATTAAATTGGCAGTTAAATACAATTCACGAAAATCATTATCATCCTCTCTCAGGTTCATAATGCGATAATCCTTACCATAACCATCTTCATAAAAGTATTTATAAGAATAATCAAACAAGATACTTTTAGCATACTCTTGGGTAAACTCTTCCCTTTTCGGTCCGTTAAGTGCAGCTATGGCTTGCCCAAAAGTGGCAGAATATTCAAAAGCAAATCCGGTTTCACTTAGTTTGTCCCTATACATTTTCCAGGCATCTCCGCCCATTCCGCCGTGCCCCTCATCCACTAATACCAAGTTATCCGTTTCAAAACTATCAACAGCTACAGTTTTATCTCCACTCTCTTCTGCTAACTTAGTAATCTCCAAAATCTCAACCGCCTTACCCGAAAACATTGTCCCACTACTTTTACTAAACACATTAGCATCAATATTCGATAAAGCAAATTCTGACAAATGCTGTTTGGTTAAACCTTCATTAGGTGTAATTAGGATGACTTTATTTTGATGTCTTTTGTTGTTCTTATGTACATAATGTAAATATTGTTTGATATTGATGTGCATCAACAACGTTTTACCCGAACCCGTAGCATTCCAAAAGGCTAATTTGCGTAAATCATCTATTGTAAACTTGTTAGCCTGAAAAACATCTCCTGCATTCCTTATACCTGATCTTCGAGCTATTTCTATTTGTTTTTGATTAAACTCAACAACATACTCATTCAGTTCAGCCAATAATTTAGTTGGATTTGAAAAATACTTATCTAAATATATCTCTGTAAATAATAGAGAAAGATATTGAAAATATTTCCATTGAATCATCTCCTCCCGCCTATCAGAAATCTCTTTAGTAAACCGCACAATATTTTCATCGTATTGTTGCAACATATCTCGGGTAAGCTGCTCTGTTGGATATTGATGATTAAAGAGTATTTGCAAATACTTTGTATTCCCCTCTTCAGTATATCCCTCATTAATAGAGTATTTTAACTCTTGAAAAATCTCAAGTCCATTTTTACCGATTATCTTTTTGCCTATTGCATCAATATCAAAAAGTGAAAGAAGATATTTGTTGAGTACTAATGTATCATGAAAATTCATTTGATAATGATTAATTTTTAGTTGTTAATGTTTAATTCCTTTAGAAGTTTTGATACTGCTTGTAATAATCTTTATGATTTCAACCGCATCGTTGTTTAAACTTTCGAATTGCTCATCAGTTATAAACTCTGTTTGATGCAATAGCTCTATCCAATAAATACTTTCATTGATTTCTTTTTGAGCAATAGCCAACTTGTGGTTGAAATCTATTTTCGATTCTGCAAATTCACTCTCTCTTATCATAGCACCAACACTTGTCCCACTTCTCAACAACTGTTTTGACAAAACAATCTCCTTCTTTTCTACAGTCAAATATTTATACAAATTAACCACCCTAATAGCAAAAGAAAAACTCTTATCCCTAACAATATTCTCCCTCATAATTAATCATTAAACATTAATCATTAAACATCAACTTAAAGAACTCCTGCTCTATCATCTTCACTTTAAATCTCTCCGGGGCTACTCTGAAATTCTTGAAATGATGGTCGCCATTGATATAAATTTGGTCAAATTCCTGTGAACGAACCGAATCATACAATTTTCTGAAAACCGTTTGTACTTCTTCGTCTTTTGTGGTTGCTGTATTTCGCCAAATGATTAAAGTTTTTTCTCCGGTGCGGGTTTTTCCTTCCACCAATTTGATGTCTTTTACGCGTTGAATCCGTTCTACATATAAGCCAATCAAATAATTAAAAGTCTCCACCAAATCAACTTGGGTAGGTATTAACTCATTGTTTTCGGTTACTTTTAGTTTATAATCAAAGGGATTTTTAAATATCTCAATATCAAAGAGATGATCTCTGCTTTCTATGTCTAACATATAATTGAGTAAATACTCCTCTTGTGCGTGTTCTTCAAATAATTCTTTTTTACTTTCAGCTAATTTCAGGTTATTGAGCACATCCTCATAACTTTCCAATACCTGATATTTAAATAGTTGAGAAATACCGTCTTTATCCTGTGGTTTTCCGTTTTTCCAATTATCGGAATATATCACTTTTTGAATTCTTGGTTTGGTAACGGTGTCGAAATAAGTTCCCATTTCAACTAAAATATATTTTCGTTTGCCTCCATCTTCTCGGTTGAGTTTGATGGTGGCGTGACCTGTGGTACCGGAACCGGCGAAGTAATCGAGGATAATAAAATTATCTTTGTTTCCACTTAACACTTTAAGACTTTGTTCAACAGCAAAAACTGATTTTGGAAAAGAAAAAACATGATTTTCACCCATAATATGTCTTAATAGTGTTGTACCATAAGCTGTCGCGTTGACATTTTTATCATCCCAAATTGTTTTAGGTAAAACACCATCGACATCGATATAAAACTTTATATCGAATACACGTTTTCCATTATTATTTGTTCTTGTTCTTAGATCTTTTAATCTTTTTTGTAAAGTTTCAACTCCGAGTCTCCAAGTGTATTCAAGATCGTTGCTTATTGGATAAATTATTTCCCAATCATCATCTATTTCTTCGGTGATTTTCCACTTATTTGCTTCATTATCCCATGATAAATTTGGAAGATATATTTCTTTATTTCTCACTGCAATAGGGTAATGCAGTTTTGGACGGGCTTTTCGTGTATCGTTCGCTCCACCAGATCTTAAAAAACTTCTCCATTGAAATTGCCCTATTGCGTCTTTATTATCATATTGTTTTAGTTGTTCTTTTGTTCTTGGGATCATTCCGATAGAACTCGAATCACTTTTAGACGAAAAAATGGCATATTCATGTGCAATTGAAAATCCTTTTACAGTAGATCTTCCCGAAGGATTATTCTTAATGGTTACAACACCTAATACATTTTCTTCTTGAAAAGTTAAATTAATTAATTCACGTAATTTATGAAACTCAATTTCATCTATTGTTGTGCATTGCATTCCTTCTTCCGTCATAAGATTTAATCCAAGTTTCAATCTATTCTCCATAAAACTTAACCATGACGAACTTCTATAATTATTTTTATAAATAATTTCCGATGCATTGGTATTATAAGGTGGATCAATATATATCCCTAAAATCTGCCCTTCATACTTCTCCTGCAATAAATTCAAAGCTTGAAAATTCTCTGAATTAATCAATACGCCATCAGTTTCTTCATCCAAATTGTCAAATTCGCCTAACAGACGGTCTTTAAATTCATCGCTAAAGAATTGGGTATCTAAAACCAAGTATTTAATGCTTAATGGTAAATGATTCATGTTTAATGAAGAAAGCGGAATCGATTCTTCATCATCTACTTTTAATTGACCATTCATCACTAAACATTGAACATTAAAAAGGCTTTTCCATTCTGCTATTTGTGCTTCATTGGTAAATATTTCTTCATAATATTTTTCAGAGATTTTATCTAAAGTAATACAGTAATCCGTTCGGATAACCATTTTCTTTTTGAGCCATAGTTTCTTTTGAAACTCTTCAATTTGCGCCAGAAAAGCAATGATTTTTCGTCCTACAGTTTTCATGGCTTTTATCTTGCTGAGTTGTGCAACAAAAAATTCAGGTTGTTCCGTGGCAATATCGTCTATATACAGCACCTCATTTTTGATAAAGAAATCCAATTCACGATTCAGGAAACCACCTAAATCCTTGTGGATAAAATAATCAAATGAATTTCGACTGATGAAATTGTTTAAATGCTTTTCTATCAGCGTTCTGTTTTTATTCTTTTCGGTAGGTGCTTTTGCAAAAGCATCAGCAAAGGCAGCCGGGATATTTTCCTGAATGATTTTAATGGCTTCTTCTGCTAAACTGTCTTGCTTTACTGTTTTTTTATGCGGTTCATAAGTAAAGTTGATGTATAAATCGGTTCCGTTTTCTTCAATGGGTTGTTCTGCATAAATAGCAAAACGGCGTTCGGCATCTCCTTGCGTTTTATTGTTATTTTGTTCAGTGCTGGCTTCTTTTAGTTGGAAATGAACTTTTTTATCACCCGGAATTTTGAAAGCATAGTTTTTTAAATACTCCGATGTTTTGATATAGTATTGGTCGGCATTTGCCCAGTGTAGTTTTACCTCTTCCCCTTCATAAGGTATGGCATACACATCTTTTTTATATCTGCGTTGAGAGATGAAATCTCCTTCTTTGTAATAGCGTTTAAAGAAATTAGCGAGATGAGAAAATATTTCCTGTTCTAAGGCATTAACATCTGTGGCAGAAGCTATTTGCTCTTTAAGTGCAAGATATTTAGGAGCCTCATCTCGCACAACACCTGCTTCATCTAATGCTTTCCCCATTTTATCCAATTCGGCTTGTAGGCTTACGGCATCTCTGCTTTGCGTATTGCTGAGAATGGATTTTATTTCATTGGGTAAAGTTTTCTCTATAAACTCATTGACTTCTTTTCTTTTTTGATTCATAATGCGGTAAATCCCAAAATCGAGATCTGCTTTATCCATCTCAAAAAGCTCTCGGAGTATAGATTGTAGTTTTTCGTAATTGGTCATTTTTATTTTTAGTTTTTAGTTGCCACGAATGCACGAATGGATTGCTTTATTCGTGTATAAGTGCTTATTATTATATTATCTCAAACGCCACCGTAAAAATCTCCTCTTCCCTTATCACCCTATCAAGTTGTTGTTTTGCTTCTTCAATCATTTGGTCTCTTTCTGTTTCAATTTCATCTTCTTTTGCGAATAACTCTCGTCTCAAGCGTTTCATTTTTTTCTCGGCTTTATTTATTTTCTCTTGTATTTCTACTACTTCACTTGCAGAAAGATTATTTGCAATTGATTCCCTTCTAAGCTCCCTCACCTCTTTTCTTGCATCTTTTATGTTCGTTTCTAAATCCATCAATCTATCATCTGCCCAGTTGTTGAATTTATTAAACTCACGTTGCATCAAAGCTGCATCAGTTTTTTCCAGATGTTCTATTCTTTGCTTTTTCACTTCCTCGTGTCTGTTTTCCAACTTAGTCATAGTTTGCATATTCACCTTTTCAACATGCATAGGCAGCGCTAACAAGAATCGACATTGATCATCATCAAGGGTTTCGTTAGATTCGGTAATGGCAGAAAAAAGCAATACGCTATGATTTTCAATTTCAGACGACACCTCTAAATTAGAGAGTTTCAACAAACCGCTTGTTGATTTAAGATTGCTAATTGTCTCATATATTGTTCCTGAGCTTGAAAAGTCAAACTTAAGTTTTGCAAAGGGAGTAAGTTCTTTTTTTCCTAATTCAATAATACGCTGAGCGACTTCACCCTGAAGTAGAAAAGCTTTGGCATCTTCTCGTTTCTTGTTTAGGGTATATTTTTCGCCATTTTCTAACAGAAAGGTATAATCATCATATATAAAGCTTGCTTTATTTCTTAAATAATAGCGAGTTAGTTCCCACAGCCACTTTTCATATTTCTCAATAAACACCTGGGTTTCGGACAGAGTAATTCGTAATTTCTCTATTACCGATGCTTCGAAATTTTCAAAAAGTTTGCTTTGTACTTCTTTAACACGCTGATCGATTGCATCTTCAAATTCCAATTGTAAAGCTTCAAAATAGCTATCAATTTCCTCTCTTGTTCGGCATTGTTTATAAGCTTCCAAGATTCTGTTTTCGAAGTCAACTCCACTTTCAATACTACCCAACACCTCATCAGACGACCCAAACACCCCTTCAAATAGTTTAAATTTTTGATTTAACAATTCAAAAACTCTGGCTTCAACTGCATTGCTTGCATTTAAAAAATTGACAACAACCACGTCAAATTCTTGTCCGTAACGATGCACACGCCCAATACGTTGTTCAATTCGTTGTGGATTCCAAGGTAAGTCATAATTGACTACCATGCTACAAAACTGTAAGTTTACACCCTCAGCTGCTGCTTCTGTTGCAATCATCAAATCATAATCATCACTTTTGAAAGCATCAACCAATGCGTGACGGATATCCACAGCACGTGAACCAGTTATCTTACCAAAATTCTTCTCATCCTTTTTCCAGCTCTCATAAATTTCCTTGCTTGCCGGGTCCGTATTACTTCCATTAAATAGCACAATACGACCTGCATATTTTTCTTTAGATAATCTATCAAACAGATATTGTTGTGTGCGTGTGGATTCGGTAAATATCAATGCTTTTTGTTGCGCTCCCAACTCTTTCAGTCTGTTAAAACCGGTTTTCAAAGCCAATAGAAGCTGTTCTCCTTTCGCATTGTGTTCAATAGAGTTAGCAAGTAATAAGAACTGTTCCAACTGACGAATCTCTTTTTCAATAGCAATTTTATCATCCAAAGATATTTCATTTATCTCTTCCTCTTCCTCATCCATTTCATCCAATTCATCATCCAAGTTTTCATATTCTGCCACCAATAAATCATAAAGTTCATCATCCATGACTTTTGACTCATCAAGTGTTGTGTTTAATCGCCTAATCAAAGCATCCATTGTTCTGCCAATGGCAAAAGTAGAAGACCCCAAGAGTTTAAAAATAACCGATTGCAACAAATGCTTCTGAGCTGTTGGGAAAGCATAAATCGACTCCTGACGCAGATAATTCAGCACTTTATCATATAGCTCTTGCTCTTGTTCCGTTGGTGTAAATTGTTGCGTAATAGGTATTCGTTCTTTGAAATTGATAAACTCTTTTACATCTTTTCTTAGGGTTCGATGGACAACATCTGACAATCTATCTTTTAATTCTTTAATGGTATCCATATTTCCATTACGGACATATTTTTCCCTAAAGCTTTGAATGTCCCCAAACATTTTCGGATCAATCACAGACACTAAACCATACAATTCGTCTAATCTATTTTGCAACGGAGTAGCTGTGAGCAATATTTTTTTATAATCACGAATGGCACGCGCTATTTCTCGTGCTGTTACATTGCCGGGCCTATATACATTTCGTAAATAATGAGCTTCATCTATAACGACCAAATCCCAAGACGTAAGCTGAATTTCTTCAGCCTTTCTACGAGCAAACTGATAACTGCAAACTTTGATGGTATCAGTGCTATCAAAAGGATTGTGAATATTGTTTTTTATTTTTTTATTGAAAGAGGGCGTATCAAGCACTTCTGACTTCAAATAGAACTTATCTTCAAGCTCATTCATCCACTGCTTGCGAAGCGATGAAGGACAAATAATTAAAATACGACGTTTGTTTTCAGCCCATTTTTGACTCAGGAGAATACCTGCCTCAATCGTTTTTCCCAAACCAACCTCGTCAGCCAATATAGCTCCTTTTGAATAGGGTGATTTAAAAGCAAAGAGAGCAGCCTCCACCTGATGCGGGTTCAACTCTACTTTGGCATCCATCAAAGTTGCACCAAATTTCTCAGGACTATCGGCAGTAGCCTTTTTCGATAGTTCGTATGCAAAATATTTTGCTTGATAGGGGTTCATGGATGTGTAAGATTTCAATAATATGCTATGCAAGCATTAAATACTAAATAATGAGTCAAATATAATCATTTGTCACAAAATAAGGGCAATTTCAGCTATTTCTTGTCACAAAATTAGGGCAATTTGATATTTGTCTCCCCTATTTTATCACCACCATAGTCGCTCCAAATCCATATTCTTTAAACGAGGCATCCTGAAAGTAATATGATTTGTAGCGGGATTTGAGGAGTTTGAGAATTTCATTGCGCAATACACCTTCGCCCTTGCCGTGTATAAAGACGATTTTCTGTCCTTTGTTGTTCTTGTTTTCGTCTATGACAGCATGGAATTTATCCAATTGCAATTGCAGCATATCAGCATTGGAAAGACCGGCAGTGGTTTCTGTCAATTCATGTATATGCAAATCTATTTCTATGATGCCTGATTGCAATTTGACCTTGGGACGACTGCGCTTGGGTTTTACAGCGCCTTCTTTTTGCAGCATCGCCTTTTTTATTTCTTCTGACGAGATGTTGAATAAGGCAGATTTATCCCCTTGGGTTAAATCAAGCACCAGAGCCAATTCATCGAAATAGTCGTTTTCAGTAAAACTATGCAATTTGTAAAATTTCAAAGGCGGAAGTTGTAAGCTGATGTCGATAACCGATTGTGGGGTGTAAGTTTTATCCTTCTTAAAAGGTACTATTTGGACTTGCAAATTCTCCCAGTCATTGAGTTGATTGCTCGACAATTGAGCAAGCTGTTCCTGCATATTCGGTTCGATCAGACCATTAGCAATTGAGCGGCGTTCGGCTTTATCACCTATGATGAAATTATAGAAAAGGAAATAATTGCTGTCATTAATCAGCAGACAATCAAATTTGCTTTCAGATAAATTTTTAATATCGGTGGGTATAAAAGTCAAGCAAGTGCGCAAGTCATCACCATCTGCTGTTTCAAAGATTTCAACAGGTTCTTCAGCTCGTACAACTTCAGTTTTTACCTTTTGCGTAGTCTCCTTTTGTGATTTTGCATAGTCCTCCTGGGGAGTACTGAAATCTCTCTTGGGGAAATTGGTGGTTTTATTCACCTCCGGTACTGCCACACATTCCTTTTCCAACACCGGTATTTCAAAACCGTCTTCATCCTCAACATATATCAATCCTTGTTTTGCATCTATTCTTGTTACTTTTCCACCTCCGACGGCATTCAGAAAGCGTACTTTATCTCCGGGTTTAATTTTATTTGTCTGCATCCGATGTCTTTTTTACTGTTTAATTTGCCGTGTAAAAGTACATCAATTCTTTTAATTGGAGAATCTTCTATCCAAATGAACTTGTACTTTGCACAGCAAATCCTTTAAATTAACAGGTTTCAGCATGTATTCGCTGGTACCCAACTGTAATGCTTTGCTGTTAGAAATTTCTGTAACGTCGGCAGTCAATATAAAAACCGGCAGGTACTCATCCTCCGGCACTAATGAATTCAATGTTTCCAATATTTCAAATCCTGAAACAAAAGGCATTGCCAAATCCAATAAAATTAAATCGGGTAAATATGATTTAAATGCATCAATGGCTAAACGTGGGTCATTGATGATTCTAATTTGTTTGTAATCACAAAATTCAAAAAAGCTGCGCAACATTTCCGCATTAGCAAAATCATCATCAATGATTAATAGCTTGGCTGTTTTGGAATTAGTTGAGATCATGATTCTTTTTGTTTTTAATTGCTGCTGATTGCTGCTGACCAATAAAACTATGCGATCGGTCGTAACCGAAAATATTATATGCTCCGGGAGATGCATACACGATATGTCCTTTGATGTCAGTAATTGTGAGCGCATCCGGAGATGACTTGACAAAGGCGTGTAAAAGCTTGCAGTGTTTCTCGAGAGATTGATCAGTAATCTTTGGTAAATCAAGTATGTCCATCTCGTATTTTCTCTGATGATGACTCTTCTTTTGATGTATTTCTTTGGGAGAAACCAAGAATTATTAAAATCAAGCCTACAAAAATACACTTTTCTTTGGAAAAAAGGTGCATTTGGGACATTTTAAATTTAGGAAATTGAGGCGAAATGTGTTTATATTGATTATTTTTGCACGATAATTTTCAAGTAAAAAGGCATTTGATAAAACATAATACAGACATACGCGTGACAAGCAAATTCAATAAATCCCCTTTGTTGATTGATGATTACAATTACGGCTTGCCGGATGAGAAGATAGCCAAATATCCTTTGACAAAGCGGGATCAGTCTAAATTATTGATTTATAAGCAACGTAACATCAGCGAGGATGTGTTTGTCCATGCCGCTGATTATCTGCCTGAAAATAGTTTATTGGTCTTCAACAACACAAAGGTCATACATGCTCGTATCTTGTTTCAGAAAACAACCGGTGCTGCTATAGAGATATTTTGCTTGGAGCCTGTTGATCCGGGGGATTATGCTTTGTCATTGAGCACCACAAACAGCTGTGTTTGGAAATGTCTGATTGGCAATCGAAAAAAATGGAAGTCGGGTGCTTTATCCAAAACACTCACCATAGGAGAGAAAATTTTTGATTTGGACGTTGTGATCTTGTCATCAGCGGGCAATACACATCACATTCGGTTCTCCTGGAATAACGCCCACATCAGTTTTGCTGAAATATTAGATCATGCAGGAGAATTACCTATTCCGCCTTATTTAAACCGCAAAACCGAAACGAATGATGAAATTACCTACCAAACCGTTTATGCAAAACATGAGGGTTCTGTGGCTGCTCCAACAGCCGGTTTGCACTTTACCACCAAGGTGATGGATAGTTTGAAGCTAAAGCACATCCAGACAACTGAACTAACTTTACACATTGGTGCCGGAACATTTCAACCCGTGAAAACTGCTGATATTAAGGATCATCAGATGCATACGGAATTCTTTTCTGTACATAAAAATACCATTGCTAATTTATTGAACAAGTTAGGGAGTGTTTTTGCTGTCGGAACTACCACCGTCAGAACTTTAGAAAGTTTATTTCAAATCGGCATTCAAATCCTCCATAATAAGTTTGAAAAACAAGATTTATTTTTTATTGGACAATGGGAGGCGTACGAACAAAAACCTGACATTTCGGCAGAAGCGTCTTTGCAAGCAGTCCTTGATTATTTAAAAATCCATAACTTAGAAGAAATTCATGCTCAAACGCAAATCATCATTCAACCCGGTTATCAATTTGAAATCATTGAGGGAATGTTCACGAATTTTCATCAACCGAGAAGCACGCTCTTGCTATTGGTATCAGCCTTTGTAGGAGAAAATTGGAAGCAGATTTATGATTATGCCCTGCATCGTGATTTCCGATTTTTGAGTTATGGAGACAGCTCTTTACTCTTAAAATAGACCTTTCTTCTACAGGCTGATGGCAAACAGTTTGACATCGAAGGTCGCGGAAATTTTTAGTGATTCTTTTGAAAATTTTCAACAAGCAATTTTTCATCAACATAAAATATATTGCATTATGCCTATCATTTGGATTATCTTTATTGCTGTAGCCATTGCGAGTTTCGCTGTGCAAGCCTCTTTGAATTCAAAATTTGAGAAATACTCAAAAATACCGGTTGGACTGACCGGAAGGGAAGTCGCAACGAAGATGCTGCATGACAGTGGCATCACCGATGTACGGGTAATTTCAACGCCCGGTAAACTGACCGACCATTATAATCCTATCGACAAAACAATCAATTTAAGCGAGGGTGTTTATAACTCTTCAAGCGTGGCGGCTGCTGCTGTTGCTGCCCACGAATGCGGACATGCCGTGCAACATGCACATGCCTATACGCCTCTGAAGTTACGTTCAAGCTTAGTTCCTGTAGTTAGTTTTGCTTCCAAGTGGATGCAGTGGCTGTTATTGGCAGGCATTATCTTCGTACAATCTTTTCCACAATTGCTATTGATAGGCATCATCCTATTTGCTACCACCACCTTGTTTAGCTTCATCACTTTGCCCGTTGAGATTGATGCCAGCCGACGTGCTTTAGCGTGGTTGAGCAATGCCGGCATCACCAATTACTCGACCCAACAGCCTGCACGCGATGCACTTAAAACTGCTGCATATACATACATAATCGCTGCTTTAGGTTCGTTGGCTTCTCTGATTTATTACATCATGATTTTTATGGGAAGAAGGAGATAGCCTTATTTAAGTCCTAACTTCCTTTTCCAAGCCGGAATATTTTCTGCCTTCTTGATGATTTCTTCATTGTCTAAATCTTCCAAATCGACCGTGACAATCGCTTGTGGTGCTTCATTTGAAACAGTTGGCTGCTTCCGGAAGTGCTCCTGAGGGATGTGCTGTGTTCCATCTAAAAAATTACTGATATTGTTCATAGGATCATCTTGCTCCTGTTCTTTTTTAGCTGTATAATATGCTTCTATAGTCTTATCCAAGCGGTCTTTCTCCTGTTCTTCCGGTGCAGGTTCTGGAGTTTTTTCTATAATTTCTTCACCATCTAAACTTATCGTCTTCACCGGTTTTTGGGCAGTTTTCTGTTTGCTTTCCTCCGTGACCGGCATGCCCGGAATATCCGATACATCATAACCCGTGGCAATCAAGGTGATTTTGACTTGATCTCCCAATTCATCATCAAAAGAGGCTCCCCAGATCACTTGAATATCATCCCCGACAGAAGCCATAAAATCATTGATTTGCTGTACTTCTTCCATCTTGATTTGATGTTCTGTAGAACAATATAAATTCAGCAAAACCTTGCCTGCACCCTTTACGTCATTGGTTTTCAACAAAGGAGAATTCAGTGCATCGCTGATGGCTTTGGTAATTCTATTCTCACCCGATGCATAGCCGGTATTCATGATAGCCACGTTCCCTTTGTGCAAAATGCTGTACACATCCGCAAAGTCGGTGTTGATATAGCCGGGCACCGTGATGATTTCAGCGATGCTCCTGGCAGCATTGGTAAGCACATCATCCGCCTTGGCAAAAGCATTTGAGAGCGTCAGATCAGGGAAAATCTCACGTAGTTTTTCATTATTGATCACTAACAATGCATCTACATGTTCGCTCAATGCCAACACGCCTTCCATAGCCTGCCTGATTTTCAGATTACCTTCAAAGGCAAAGGGGATGGTCACAATGCCGACGGTCAGTATGCCCAACTCCTGCGCTACCTTCGCAACTACCGGAGAAGCACCTGTGCCCGTACCTCCGCCCATACCGGCTGTGATAAAAATCATTTTGGTATTGTCTTTCAGCACTTCCTGGATGTTCTCTATGGATGTTTCAGCAGCTTTGCGGGCTACCTCCGGCTTGCCGCCTGCACCCAATCCTTCTCCCAACTGAATTTTCAAAGGAACGGGAGAATGTCGCAAGGCTTGATTATCGGTATTGCAAACCACAAAGGAAACATCTCTGAACCCCTGGTTGTACATATGATTAACTGCATTACCTCCACCACCTCCCACACCTATCACTTTGATGATGGAATGATCTATCAAGGGTAAATCTACTAAGGGCAACATATCACTCATAGGTTTTATATTTTAATGTTCGGATGAAACACGCATGCTTCCTAATCATAGCTGTGAATAAAGGTAAGCTGCACACTCGTTTCATATGATTTTATTGTTTTTAATTATTGTTGCTATTGAATTTATTTTTGATTGCTGTCTTTCAGCTCGGTATCATCTTCAAAAAATGAAAAGATACCCTGCGTTATTTTTTCGGTAAACGATTTACGTTTATTCTTTATTTTTTTAGGAGGTTCCGACTCGACGGCTTCTTGGCTTTTTAATCTATGTTCATGAGCAAGGATGAGGGTTCCGATGATTTGTGCGTAGGCTAAATCATCATACTCCTCAGGCGTATCGTCGCTCAGCCAGCCCGAATGATCGCCAATGCGTACCGGAAGACCGGTTTTCATTTCTAAATATTCCTTGATGTTTGTCAATTTGGCAGCTCCACCTGAAATGATGATGCCGTTCGGTAATGCATGTTGATAGACTTGCAGTTGTTGAAAAATTGGATTGAAAATCTCATCCAAGCGCGATTCTATAATCATGGCAAGGAAAGACTTAGCCACAACCAATGGTTCTTCATTGGGATTCTTTGTCGGTATGCGGATATGCACTTCATTTTCAACAAAAGACTGAGAAGCAATTCCCTGCAAGTGTTTTAGTTTTTCTGCATGGGCTTGTGAGATGCCGATTTCTTCAATATCCTTGGTGATATTTCCTCCTCCGAAAGGTACCACCAACAAGTATTGAAGTACTTCGTGACGATATATAGAAAGGGTGGTGTAAGTATCTCCCATATGGATAATCGCACAGCCGTTTTCCCTGTCCTCGACTTCTGCTACTGCATAAGACAATGCTTCTGCTGTCAATGAAATATAATCTACCGAGCAATTGTAAATCCGCTCCATACACTTCTGCAATTGCAACTTCATCAACTCGCTCCCTACCACCAAATGGTAATGTCCTACAATATTATAAGCTCGGTGTCCTTCGGGATTCTCCGTCTCTTTGCCATCCAATTCGTAGTTCACGGGAATGGTATCGTAAACCAACATATTGTTGGATTGATAAGATTTTTCACATTCCAATGCCATATCATCAATGATATCATCGGTGATCTCTTTGGATTTATTCAATTTCCTGCTGACGGAAGCATGTACGATCTTCATGCTTTTACCGCCGACGGCAGTCGCTATTTGGGTAATAGGCTCATGAAATCCGGCACTGTTTTGTAATTGCTTGAGTAAGGAAGTTACGTTGAAGGCAGTGCCCGAGGGTTGTCCGATTATGCCGTGTTTAATTTCATCTGCCATGCGGTGTTCGGACGACAACACCCGGATGCTTCCATCCTCCAAAATCCGGGCAGCAATTGCCCTGACTCCGGTAGCAGCAAAGTCAAACGCAACCAACCTGTTTATATCATCTTTTCCCTTCATATTAAAAACTATTAATCTAACGCTTAATCGCTACTATTTGATTCTCAAATCTCAAATCAAGCTTTTTGTATCTATTCCATCCCGCTGCCTTAAAGCCCTGATCATAGAGCAAATATACACGATTGAGTTTGTCTGCATACCCATCCAAACCACCTAAGAAGATGGTTGTGTTGCCCACACGCGGTACCAATTCAACTGTCTTGTCAGTATGCACATGGATTTGAGCAATTTGTGCATTCCAGAATTCATGTTTTTCCAAGAAGTCGATGAATTGAAACAGCTCATTTTTCGCCATGGATTTGGTAACCCTTCCGGTGACAACCGGTACATAAGCGGCAGCATGCAAAGGTACGGGAAATATTGCTTTTTCTTCATCTACATAATAATTTTCGTTATTGCTGACCAAAAACTTGGGTGTTCTTAATTGGATTTTCAAATAAGCTTTACCGGAAGGAGTGTGGTAGCAAATCGCTTCTTTTACCAACGGACTTGCTTCGAGCAAGAGTTCTATGTCGTCTAACTGTAGTTGCTCAATGGACTGTCCGATAGGATGTAATGCATGCTGATTCAACATGTCGTGTACCTCATCAATTTTAAGCAGCGGTACTTTTCCGTTAATGTTGATGATCAAATCCTTGCATTTCGTTTCCGCATCATTTCCTGAAAAGCGAAGCAACGCAAAAATAAGATAGGCCAACACCGCCAATATGCTTGTCGTTATCAGTATAAATTGTAGGATGGATTTCTTGTCAGCCACTTCAATTTTAATTTTTCTTCACTTTTATTTTCGACCTCAGCGTATCTTTGATAGCCGGAACGAGTGCCTCTATATCACCTGCCCCGAAACTGACCACCAACTCCAAATCATCTCTTTGTTCCAAAAAAGATATTAATTTAGCTTTCGGACAATATTGTTTTTTGTCTAAAGTCATCTTGTTCAAAATCAAATTCGGATTAACGCCGGCAATGGGTAATTCCCGCGCAGGATAAATATCGATTAAAATCAACTCGTCCAATGTAGAAAGTACCTCTGCAAATTCATCTGCAAAATCCCGTGTACGGGTATAAAGATGCGGTTGAAATATACCGGTTATCTTCTTATCGGGATACATTTCCCGGATAGAAATGATGCTCGCCTCAAGCTCATTGGGATGGTGTGCGTAATCATCAATATAGACTATCGTGTCTGATTGGCATAAAATATTAAATCTTCGGTACACTCCCGAAAAAGATGCCAGTCCCGCACGCAATTCCTCTGCTTTGACTCCTCCCAGCCAAGCCAAAGCCATGGCTGCCACGCTGTTTTCTACATTGATTTTTATTGGTACTCCTAATTTAACATCAGCGATGACTTCAGTAGGGGTGTGAAAATCGAAATAAATCTCATGGGGTTTGATCCTGATGCGTTCAGCATGAAAATCACCTCCTTCATCCATGGAATAAGTGTATAATTTTACGCCTGGTTGTAATGTGGGCTGAAGATCAATTCCTTTTTTGATGATCAGGGCACCGCCTGTTGCAACTAAGGAAGCGAATTTTTCAAAACTCTCCTTGAATGCTTCCGGCGTTTTGTAGATGTCCAGGTGGTCAGGGTCTGCTGAAGTGATAACCGCCATATAGGGATGCAGGGTGTGAAAGGACCTGTCGTATTCATCTGCCTCTATCACCACAAAATTACTTTCTTTGGATACCAATAAATTGGTTTGATAATTATTGGAAATACCGCCGAGGAATGCGCTGCAATCAACATGTGACTGGCGATACAGGTGTGCGGTAATGGTAGAAGTAGTGGTTTTACCATGTGTGCCGGCAATGCAGATGCCCTTTTTCGAACGGGTGATTTCGCCTAATAACTCGGCTCTTTTCATAATGCGGAAATCATGCTGTCTAAAATACTGCAATTGCGGATGGTCTTCAGGAACCGCAGGCGTCAGTACCACCAGGGTTTTGGCAGCATCCAAAAACTCAACCGGGATATTGGATTCATGTTCCTCAAAAGAAACCGCTATCCCTTCCAACATCAACGTATTGGTTAATTTGGTCTGCATTCTGTCGTACCCCGCCACTTCATACCCAAGCATTTTGTAGTACCGCGCTATGGCACTCATGCCGATACCGCCAATTCCCAGGAAATAATATTTTGTAAATTTATGATACATATTATTTTTTCGACAAGAGATTGCTTACTTCCTGCACAATACGTTCTGCAGAATTTTTTTCTGCCAATTTAAGAATATTTTTACTCAAGGCAGCCATTTTCTTTTCAGCCGACAATAAGCGTAAGGTTTCAGGAATCATTTTCTCTATGGCTTCTCCATCTTTTATCAATATGGCAGCTTCTTTTTTGACCAATGCCATAGCATTTTTGGTTTGATGGTCTTCCGCCACATTAGGTGAAGGTACCAATACGGCAGGTTTAGCCAACAAACACAATTCAGAGATCGAACCTGCACCGGCTCTTGAAACAACCACATCTGCAACTGCATAGGCGTAATCCATGCGCGACACAAAAGCGGTGACTACCAGCTTGCGGGTTTTAAAAGCCTGGGCTGCCTGTTCGGCTCCTTCAATATAGTATTTGCCGGTTTGCCAGATCACCTGTACCCCCGATGTAACCAAACTCTCGAGATGTGCTATCACACTTTGGTTGATGGTGCGTGCCCCCAGGCTTCCACCTACTATCAATATGGTTTTTTTGTCAGGCTCCAAACCGAAATACGTATAGGCTTTCGGGTCCTTTGGAACTACCGCAAATAAATCCTGTCGCACCGGATTACCGGTCTTGACAATTTTATCTTTGGGGAAGAAACGTTCCATATCATCGTAAGCCACACAGATGCAAGAAGCTTTTTTCGCCAATAATTTATTGGTTACACCGGCATATGAATTTTGTTCCTGGATCAAGGTAGGAATGCCAAAAGCAGAAGCAGCGCGCAATACGGGAGCACTGGCATAACCGCCGACTCCTATGGCTACGTCGGGTTTAAATGTACGAATGATCCGTTTGGCTTTTACCATGCTCCGTGCTAAATCAAGTAGCACCTTGATGTTTCTTAATAAGTTTTTTCTATCGAAACCACTTACCGGCAATCCCTTTATGGGGTAACCTGCAGCAGGCACACGTTCCATTTCCATCCTGTTCTCAGCACCCACAAATAAAATATCCGCATCGGGATAGGTCGCTTTCAGCGCATTGGCAATGCTGATGGCAGGAAATATGTGTCCGCCCGTACCTCCACCGCTGATGATGATCTTAGGGGGATTATTATTTATTTTATTCTTCATCTTCATCCTCTTCTTCTATGACTATTTCTTCTATAAATTCTTCTTGGTTTTCACCCGTTTCTTCCTTAATCTGCCGGGTGATGCCCAACATAATTCCAAAATAAACACTAGTAACCAATATAGACGTTCCACCGCGACTGATCATGGGCAAGGGTTGCCCCGTGACCGGTATTAAGCTGGTGGATACTGCCATGTTGACAAATGCTTGTAAGACAAGCAACAAAGAAAGTCCTATCACCAAAATAGCAGGAAAGACAGTTTTGCTCTTGGTGGCAATTCTTCCTGCCCTGAACAGCAATACCATATACAATAGGATCACAAATACGCCTCCTATTAATCCCATTTCTTCCACAATAATGGCATAGATAAAGTCAGAATAAGCCTGTGGCAGAAAATCGCGCTGCACGCTATTGCCCGGAAAAACTCCCAACACTCCCCCTCTGGCAATGGCAATCCTGCCATGTTGAACCTGACGGTTGGCATCATTGATCACAAATTTGTCAACGGCTTCCTTTTCTTCATGATGCCGGGACAGACGATTTTCCCATGTGTAGATGCGACTAAATGCATCAGGCATCTTTTCCTGGGGAATAAATTTTACGGCAGCAAAACCTAATAAGAGCAAAACAGACATTACCGCTACTACCAACGCAAGTTTCTGCCAGGCAATTTTTGCAACAAACATCATGATCCAGATGACGCCAAAAAGCAATACGGCTGTCGAAAAATTCTCTTTCACTATTAGCCCACACACGATTACTGAAAGGATCATCAAGATTTTGAAATACTTGTCTTCATTTGCTTTTGAGTTTTTAATCCTGGCGATGAAGTCGGCTGCAACAATGACCAGGGATAATTTACCCAGTTCCGAAGGTTGGAACTGAATACCTGCTATTTGTAGCCAACGGGCAGCTTCGTTTTCTGTTATACCAATAAATTGAACCAAAATCAGTGTCACTATGGATATGCCCATCAACACAAAAGCCCCGAAACGGATGTATCGTGCCGGGATCAGATGCACTAAAAAAGCGATGCCGGCACCCACACAAAGGAATAAAATATGACGCATGACGGGAGCAGTATGGTTGGCTGCTTTAAAAGCAAGCGTACTGGAGGCACTGAACATCTCCACCACTGAAATGAAGCATAGGAAGAAAAACACTGCCCATAGCACGGCATCACCCCTGAGATATTTTTTTAAAATTGAATCCATTGTTTGATTTTAAAGTGCTCTTACATATTTCTTAAACTGTTTTCCCCTGTCTTCATAACTCTCAAATAAGTCGAAACTCGCACAGCAAGGCGAAAGCAATACCGTATCTCCCTCATGGGCTAATTGATAGGCTTGCCGGACAGCATCTTCCATGGATTTTGTTTCAACAATTTGCTTCCCGCTTTTGTCAAAAGCCTGGTGCAGACGAGTGTTATCGACACCCAAAAAAACCAAAGCCCTCACCTGATCCCCTATTAAAGGCTGAATTTCCGTATAATCATTGCCTTTGTCCTTCCCACCCAATATCAGCACAATCGGCGTTTCAAGACTTTTCAATGCGTACCAACATGAATTGACATTGGTTGCCTTGGAGTCGTTGATAAATTGAACATTACGCACGGTAGCCACATATTCCAGTCTGTGCTCAACCCCTTTGAAGTCAATCAGCGACTGCCGGATGGTTTCTTTCTTCAAATCGAGGGCAGCAGCAGCTAAACCGGCTGCCATTGAATTGTAGGTATTGTGGACTCCCTTGATGGTTAACTCCTGAATTGCCATGGTAAATTGTGTATGATCGGTGTTAAAAATAATTTCTTTATTCTCTGTAAATGCCTGAGAGCTGCTTGTTTTCTTCAAAGCAAAAGGATAAACGGCAGACTTGATAGTTCTTTTTGTCAATTCTTTTTGGATGACCGGGTCATCTTCCCAAAAAACAAATTTATCTTGCTCCGTTTGGTTGCGTATGATCCTGAATTTTGAATCTACATAGGGCTGAAAATCAAAGCCATATCTATCCAAATGGTCGGGCGTTATATTCAATAACACAGCAATATCTGCCTTGAAGTCAAACATATGATCAAGTTGAAAACTGCTTAACTCAACCACATAATAAGCATGCGGTTCCAATGCCACCTGCAAAGCCAGGCTGTGCCCTATATTTCCGGCTAAACCCACATCCAAACCGGCGGTTTTTAAAATGTGATATATCAGGGAGGTAGTGGTTGTTTTTCCATTGCTACCGGTGATACAGATCATTTTCGCATCGGTAAACCTTCCTGCAAACTCTATCTCGGAGATGACGGGGATATTTTTTTCTACTGCTTTCACAACAATAGGAGCAGTATTCGGTATTCCCGGACTGATGATAATTTCATCAGCCTGCAAAATTTTAGCTTCGGTATGCTGATTTTCTTCCCACTGAATCTCATATTGGTTTAGCAGCGATTTATAAGGTGCTTTTATAGTTGAAACATCAGAAACAAAAACGTTGAAGCCTTGCTTCTTAGCAAGCACAGCAGCACCTGTGCCGCTCTCACCTGCACCTAAAATGACGATATGTTTGTTTTGCTTATTCAAAATCTCTGTTTACTCAAAATTTCTATCTTATCTTCAATGTGATGATTGTCAACGCTGCTAATATCAATCCTACAATCCAAAATCTGACAACTATTTTTGATTCGGGGATTGGGTTTTTAGGGTTTTGAATTTTGGCTTCAATACTGCCATCACCCGGCTTTTGATAGTGGTGATGCAGCGGTGCCATCTTGAAAATTCGTTTCCCCTCCCCATATTTTCTCTTCGAATATCTAAAGTAGGCCACCTGGATGATGACCGATAAATTTTCAACCAGGAAAACACCGCAAAGTATAGGTATCAATAACTCTTTGCGGATGGCTATGGCGAAGACTGCGATGATCCCTCCTATGGTCAGACTGCCCGTATCGCCCATAAATACCTGCGCAGGGAAGGAATTATACCAAAGGAATCCGATGGTGGAACCGATAAATGCACCTGCAAACACCAGCATCTCACCTGTTCCGGGGATATACATGATATTTAAATAGCCGGCATAGTTCACGTTTCCCGACACATAAGCCAATATTCCGAGTATCACCCCCATGATGGCCGACGAACCCGTTGCCAACCCGTCTAATCCATCTGTTATGTTGGCTCCGTTGGATACGGCTGTCACAATAAAAATCACTACGAGGATAAATAATATCCAACCGTAGATTTGTGCTTTATCGCCGGCTGACTTAAAAGCGCCCGCATAATCCATGTTATTGTTCTTAAAAAACGGAATGGTGGATTTTGTGGATTTGATATCTTGCTTGGCGTACTCCACATCCTCAACACGATTGTTGTCACCTTTGATTTCAATGTTTTCGCGTATCACCACATCCGGACTGAAAATCATGATGAGCCCGACGATGAGACCCAATCCAATCTGTCCGAAAATTTTAAACTTACCCTTCAGTCCTTTTTTATCTTTCTTAAACACTTTGATGTAATCATCTAAAAATCCGATGACCCCTAACCAAAGCGTGGTTGTCAACATCAAAATGGTGTAAATATTCGTCAAATCAGCCATCAACAAGGTCGGAACAACGATGGCCAAAATGATGATGATCCCACCCATGGTCGGGGTGCCTTTTTTCGACAATTGTCCTTCCAAACCTAAATCGCGTATTGATTCTCCTATTTGTTTACGTTGCAGAAAATCTATGATCCTTCTGCCGAACAAGGTGGACATGGTAAGTGCCAATATAAAAGCGACACCGGTTCGAAATGATATGTAATTGAACATCCCCGCTCCGGGGAAGTCGTACATTTTATCCAAATAGCTAAAAAGATGATAGAGCATTTTTTAATGATTAGTGAGATTATTAATTGCAATCGTAACTTCTTCTTTGTCGCTGAAATGGTGTTTAACACCTTGAATGAGTTGATATTCTTCGTGTCCTTTCCCTGCAATAAGCACCACATCGCCGCTTTGAGCCAACGCACAGGCCGTTTTGATGGCTTCTCTTCTATTGATGATGGATAGGTGTTTGCTTTTTTGTGTGGCATCCAATCCTTCAATCATATCATCTAAAATACTTTGCGGATCTTCATTCCTCGGATTGTCGGATGTGAAGATTGCCTTCCAACTTCCATCCACTGCTTCACGCGCCATCAAAGGTCGTTTTCCTTTATCGCGATTACCGCCGCAGCCCACTACGGTTATCAGCCTTCCGTTACCCTGAAGAATTTGGTTGATGGTGCTTATCACATTATTCAACGCATCCGGTGTATGGGCATAATCAACGATGGCAGTAAAACCTGAGGGTGAAGATACTGTTTCGAAGCGACCTGAGACTGCCTTCAACATGCTGATGACACGCAGCGCTTCCATTTCGTCAACGCCTAAGAGAACTGCCGTTCCAAACACAGCGGTGAGATTGGAAGCATTGAATTTTCCGATAAAAGACACGCTGACTTCCTTGTCGTTCATATCCAACAACATACCGTCAAACCCATGTTCCAAAATCTTGGTTTTAAAATCTGCCATCCCTTTCAGGGAATACGTGAATTTTCGTGCCTTGCTGTTTTGC
>Ga0116183_1000483_pt1 | contig 46666 bp, 44 predicted proteins | sample AD_UKC078_MetaG_FD_89753 | JGI IMG/M metagenome (GOLD analysis project Ga0116183, IMG submission 89753) | Active sludge microbial communities of municipal wastewater-treating anaerobic digesters from USA - AD_UKC078_MetaG | ecosystem: Engineered > Bioreactor > Anaerobic > Digestate | place: USA...
ATGGTTCCATGTTATCACCCGGGTTTATTTTAACATAAGGGCTAAGATTAGTAAAGTTAAGCGAGTTTTAAAATTTAACGATTTTTTATCTTCAACTGGTGTTTTTATTAATTTTTTGGTATAATATTATCATATTCATATTAAGGAGAGGACTATGGATTATAAGAAATACATTGCGACAATCAAGGATTTCCCGACAGAAGGGATTTTATTTCGAGACATTACCCCATTAATGGCGGATGGTGCAGCTTTTAGTCATGCTGTCAATGAATTAAAGAATTTTGCTATCGAACAAAAAGCGGAAGTAATTGTTGGCCCCGAATCCCGAGGATTCATTTTTGGCTGCCCAATTGCTTATGAACTGGGAATTGGCTTTATCCCTATCCGCAAACCTAATAAATTACCAAGGGAAACGGTTTCCATTTCTTACCAATTAGAATATGGTCATAATACCCTTTGCATGCATAAAGATGCTATTACGCCCAATAAACGAGTTTTAATCATTGATGATTTATTGGCAACCGGAGGGACGGTTAAAGCTACGATTGAACTAGTCGAACAGCTTGGTGGAATCGTCGTCGGATGTGGTTTTTTAATTGAACTTGAGTATTTAAAAGGGCGCGACCTTTTAAAAAAATATGATTTAAAAACTTTAATCAAATATTAATTATTTTTTAAAAACCGTTTTTGAAAGGAGGTTGTTTTATGGAAGCAAAGAAGACGATTGCCGATGTGCTTAACAAAGCGCAAGAATACTTACATAATTCCAAAAATCTTGAGCTTATTCAAAGTGCTTATGAATTCGCACACCTTAAGCATGAAGGCCAATTTCGAAAATCTTCGGATCCATATATTCAACATCCGCTTGAAGTTGCTTACATGCTTGCGGAACTGCAAGTTTCCCCAACTGTCATTGCAGCCGGTTTGCTTCATGATATTTTAGAAGATACTGATGTTTCCAAAGAACAATTAATTGATGGTTTTGGACTAGATGTTGCTAACATTGTTGACGGAGTTACTAAAATCAGTAAATTAAAATATATGACCAAAGAAAAGGCTCTAGCCAAATCCCATCAAAAGATATTACTGGCCATGGCCAAAGATATCCGAGTTGTTTTGGTCAAACTTTTAGATCGCGTTCACAATATGCGAACTTTAGAATTCCAACCGCATGACAAACAAATCAAGATTGCGAAAGAAACAATGGATTTATATGCTCCCTTGGCCCATCGTTTAGGAATGTATCGGATTAAAGCGGAATTGGAGGATATTAGTTTTAAATACTTGGACCCTGAACAATATCAAAATATTTTTGCTTTAATCAATCAGCAAAAAACGGTTCGTGAAGAAGATATCCGGCAAATGCAAGTTCGTTTAGAAGAACTGCTTTCGCAAAACCACATTGAAAAATATGATATCAAAGGGCGAGTTAAAAATATCTACAGTGTTTATAAGAAAATGACGAGCAAAGATTTGGATTTTGACCAAATCTATGATTTGATGGCCCTAAGAATCATTGTGTCGACCATTGAAAGTTGTTATCATGTTCTTGGTTTAGTACACGGTCACTGGACACCAATTCCGAAACGATTCAAAGACTATATTGCGACTCCCAAACCTAATTTATATCAATCTTTGCATTCAACGGTTGTGGGATTAAATGGCAAAATTTATGAAATTCAAATTCGAACTTATGAAATGGATGAAATTGCCGAGTTTGGTATTGCTGCGCATTGGGTTTATAAAGAGAACAAAGTCTACTCGCCTCAAGAACAACAATTGGAGATTGCTGCCAAGCTCCGATGGTATAAAGAATTATTGACTTATGCCGAGATTGGCGAATCAGAAGACAGTGACCCTTTAGAAACCATCCGAGAAGATATTTTTAGTGCCAATGTTTATGTGTTTACTCCCAAGGGGGATGTTTTGGATTTTCCAACCGGCGCAACGCCTTTGGATTTTGCTTACCGAATTCATACGGAAGTCGGTAATCATACCACGGGCGCCATTGTTAATGGAAAAATAGTGCCTTTGACTTACAAATTGAAAACAGGCGATGTTGTAGAAATCAAAACCTCCAAAAGTTTTGTTGGCCCTAATGAAGCTTGGCTAAAAATTGTCAAAACTTCCCATGCTAAACATAAGATTACCTCGGTTTTAAATCGTTTAAAGCGGGATGCTTTAGTTAGTTCTGGAAAAGAAGAATTTGAAAGAATTTTAAAACAGGAAAACATTCCGCAACTAAAACTAGATGATAAGTTAGTTAATGCCCATTTTGGGAAATATGGTGTCAATAATCTTGAAGATTTTTATTTTGAAATCGGCAAAAATGCCATTTCGGCCAAAGGTGCAGCTAACCGTTTAGCGGGGCGAATGGAAAAATTGGATGAAGAAGCCCTCATTAAACAGTATAGTGATGAGGAAAAGAAGAAAAAAACTCGTCATCCCGCCAATGACCTCGGAATTTATGTGGAAGGATTATCCAAAACCCAGATTAAATTAGCGAATTGCTGTCATCCCATTTTTGGTGATGATATTGTTGGCTATGTTAGCAAAGGTTATGGTATTGTTGTACACCGTTTGGAATGTCATAACACCCGTCATTCTGACGAACAACGCTTCATTGAAGTTTTCTGGGACCCGGATTTTACGCGCAAGAGTTACGAAACCTCAATTACGATTTTATCGTTTGACCGCCGTAATATTGTTGCGGAAATGATTAATGCTCTCAATAGCGTTGCGGTTACTATCAAACACATTTCTTCTGGAAAAAACAAAGATGGTGATTTGTTAACGAAAGTTAGATTAGACGTTCCGAATTTATCGACTCTTAAAACAGCGATTGCCAATATCAAGAAAATCAGTGATGTTCATTCAATTGAGAGGGTTATCAAATGAAGGTTGTTATTCAACGGGTTTCATCCGCCAATTGTGTTGTTTCGGGAAAACTAATCAGTGCAATTGAGTCCGGCTATTTATTGTTAGTGGGTTTTAAAAAAGGGGACCATTTTGATGTGCTCCCCAAAATGGTTAAAAAAATTGCTAATTTGCGTATTTTTGAAGATGAGAACGGAAAAATGAACCTTAGTTTGCATGAAGTTAAGGGATCAATTTTATCAATTTCTCAATTTACGCTTTATGCTAATTTATCAAAAGGAAATCGACCGTCTTTTACTGAAAGTATGGAGCCAAATCAAGCACGTATAATGTATCACCAATTTAATGAGCTACTTAAACAAGAAGGGTTTCCTGTTTTGGAAGGACTTTTTGGAGCACATATGGATTTAAGCTTTACCAATTCCGGTCCGGTAACTATCATCATTGAATTTTAAGTGTCTAAAGCCAAGTAGCTAAAAGCGGCTTTGGCCACTTTTTTAATCTTAACTTTTACGCTTAATTATGCTATAATCAATTAGATAAGTTTGGAAAGGGTTTTTTTATGGAAATCAAAGAAAAATATGCTGAATTGACGCAAAAGTCCTTGACCTTGGCTGACTTTTCCCAAATCGTTGATCTGAAAAATCAATGTATTATGGCTTTAAATCAAGAATATCAATATTTATGTGATCTTTTGATTATTGATTTGTATATTGATAATCGCCTTTTTGATGATGCCTTAGCGTTGGCGCTTAAAACTTTTAATCTAATTGACCGTGTTGTTTTCCAAAAAATTTATCTTTCTTTTCTAGATCATATCATCTTTATTTATTTTCAAAAGAAGAACTTTAAAAGTGCTTATCGATATGCTTCTTTAAAACGGAATTATCTTAATCTTGACAATCATGATGAAGTTAATCGTTGGTATTTGGAAATGGCCTATATTGGAGCAGAACTAAACCAAAAAGATAAAGCTCAACAATATTTACAAGCCATTTTAACGAATTATCCCGATGAACCTTTAAAAGCCCTCACCATCAGCAATTTAACCAAATTATATTTGGATGATGGTTTATTGACGGAAGCCAAAAAAACACTTTCCGAGGGTATTAAATTGGTTGAAAAATTAAAAGATAACGAAGGTAAATTATATTGTGAATATTTAAATGCGAAATTATTTGTTTTGGAAAAGAATTATAAGTACGCTAAACAAAGTTTTCATGATTTGTTTCACAAAATTCCCGTTATCGGTGATGATTATTTAGGCATTTTAAATGAATATTTAGATTTGTTGATTACGATTGAACATTGGGATGACTTTGATAAAATGGTCTCTAAGTATCAAAAATCACTTGAAAATTGCCTTGATTTAGTCGTCAAAAAAGATTTTTATTTAAATTTGTTAAGAGCTAAAATTCTTCGCGATAAAAATATTCGGGGAACGGCACGCCCCTTGCTTTCGATGCTTGAATTGTTGGATAAACAAATATCTAAAAGTCAAGCGGAAGCAATTGATGTTTCCAATGAAGATGAAAAGAACATTGAAGTTAATCAACGCTTGCAAACCATGGTAACGAAAATTGAAAAAACGATGGTGTTAGCGAATATGGCTTTATTAAGTGATAATGAACGTGATTGTTTTATGGAGTTTTCCAAACATCTAGAACCGATTGTCGGTTTTAATGAGGCTTTATTTATCGTTTTTTCGAAATCAAGTTTCGAAACTTTACCGGATTTTTTTGAAAATTTTAATTATGTGAAGTCATTTGAATACAAAAAACAACGGTTATTTGAACGCGATATTCCCTACAACAGCTTAAATGATACTATTGTAGAAATGGTTGTTACGGCCAATAATGAAATCGTCATTGATTTCAACGATGCCCAGTTACCATTAAAAAGTGTCATCACCCAAAAACTTTATAATTCCACACTAACCCAATCATTGATTGCAATTCCCATGTATTATGAACAAGATTTGTTTGCCTGTGCCATTTTTACTGCCAATGATTCAACGCTTTTAAATGTCGATGCCATGGCTTTATTACGAATTGCTTGTAAATTATTGGAATTTAAACTCATCTCTTTTTACTATCAAGAAAATTTGCGAGCTCAAAAAAATATCTTACAAATCGCTATGAATTCTTTACAAGAAGGAATTTTTTATCTTGATCAAAACAAACAGCGGATGTTTTGCACACCTCAACTTGCCAACTTTTTAAAAATTGAGGAGCAAATGTTAAATCGGAATGAATTTTGGGCTTGGATTAGAGAAGAAGACCAAAGTCAGTTGTTAGCAATCAATGAAAAAATTGATCAAGGCGAACCATATGAAGCAATATACCGCCTTCGTTTACAAAATCAGGAAATCCATGTGAAAGAACAAGCATCTCCTTATATTTCTCGGGAGGGTAAAATCAAATTCTATGTCGGAACAATTCGCAAAATTGTTGAGAATATTCCTGTTTCACAACAAAAAATGCTTATGGACGATGAACTTTCTTTACAATCATTTTTGGAGGAAGTGAAAGCTAAAATGGCGAATTTAGACTTAAAATTCGCGCTAGCTCGCTTTCAAATCATCAATCAAGATAATCTTAGTTCGGATTTAACTTTGCAAACAATCAAATTTTTGTATGAAATTATTAAACAGGAATTTTCGAATTTTACTTTCTATTTAGCTGATGGAACTTTTCTTTCCTACCTAGAAATCGCCGATCAAAGGCTTCTTGATCGTAAAATCCGTTTAGTTTTGGAGAAAGCCGACCGTGGTTTACGATATCAAAACTTTAATATTAATTTCGGTACTAAAGCTAGTCTTGTTCGATATCCTCGAGATAGTTTTAATGTCGATGAACTGCTGATTTTCTCGGAATTGAGTTTAAAAACACCTGAGCGCTATCAAATTTTTTCTGATGACATTCATAAAAAATATGTGAAATCATCACAAGTTACTTTTTGTTTGCAAGAGCAACTTAAAAAAGGTGATGTTGCTTTACTTTATTTGGAATTGATTGCGAAAAAAGAATCGCTTAAATCTTATTTAGTTCAATTTAATATTCCTGGTCTTTTACCCAAAGAATCCTTAAGTCAATTTGCTTCTGATTTTGTTCTTGTCCCTTTTCAAATCATGGCTCTAAAACAATTAATGCGCGAAATTAAACCGGAAAAAGATTTTCTCTATTATTTTCCGATTTCCTTAAAAGCGCTTGAAATCTTACATAAGGATCAATATTTTATCACTCATCAAAGCTTATTTCTAAAAATTAGGTTGGTTATTAATGACTATGCGCCTAAACTAAAGTCTTTAATCCAACATTTACATCAACTAAACATGAAAGTATTAATTAACTTCCATGTTTTTAAGCAATTAAATATGGATGATGTTTTAGAAAATTTAATATATGGTGTTTTAGTGGAAGAAAATCTTGACTATCAATTGAGGGATTCTTTAGTTAAAATTAGTAAAATGTTCGATTATGAATTAGTTGCCAATTTTGATGTTTTGGAATATACCAATGTGAAATATAAAAGTGACAACTTAGAGAATATTGACCAAATCAACGCCCAATAATAATTGTTTATTCTTAATATATTATGGTACAATATTTATATTATTGAATTAAAAGGAAAGTAAATGTCGAAAATTGTTGAATTGTTAAAATTAATTGTTATCCCAAAATCGATGGCAAAAGTCCGGTTAATGTCGGTTTTAGTTTCGTTATTTATTTTTGTTTTATCTGCTTATTTGTTAGCCCTTCCCTATGGCTATCAAGCCGCTAAAATGGTTGAACAATACCGTGACAATTATAATTTTTTAGCGTTACAAGAAATCCCCGATGACGATGCTATTAATCAGATTTTTGTGGAAATCAACAATTTAAAGTGTTTTGCAACGCCGGAATTTACTTTGTCGTGCTCGGGTTTAAATAAAGGTGAAGTATTCAAACGGGATATTTCTTTCGTAGTAGCGGGGGAAAAGTACCCTATTCCGATAACAAAACATATTCATTTTTTTATTGAGAATAATGGAGACGAAAAATCTACGATTAATCCTGTGACGGATTTTGATGTGGAATCATTTCCTTACCAAGATAATGTTGAGCATTATTTTGTTGTTCTCACCCATCGTTACCTATATTTTCAAGCGCAACTACGTGGTTTAAGTAAACTTGAAAAAACACATAATGATGTCATGCTTTTAGAAATGTCGTCAACACTTTTTTATGAAGGATATATTCCTGAATTTAATTTACAATCGGCTTCACCGGCAACTGATGGCCACTTAATGGGAACATATATCATCAATCAAATCATTTTGGGTTTAGCAGCTTATGCGAAATCAACGGCTTTTATTAATACCCTGTTAATTTGTGTTCTTTTTCCCTTTTTGATGATTCTCATTTTTTGGTTGTTCTTTAGACGCAATGGTCGTTTGACGCAATTTCGTGAATACTTTAATATTGCTGCTTTAAGTAGTGTTGTTCCGTTTTTAATTACTTTTGCTGTTTCTTGGTTTTTTCAACCAATTTTAAACGCTTATATTTTCATTTTTTCCATCTATTATTTATTCATACTTTATCGTATCAATAACATCCAAACTGATTTATAAATCATTATTGAGGGGCATTATGAAATTTAAGGATATTTTGAAATCATTAATTTTACCAAGATGGATGGTGAAATACAAATCGATGAGTATCATTATCGCCATTTGTATTTTTGTCATTTCTTCTTTTATCATCGCTCTACCACCAAGTCAAAACAAAACTTTGAACGAACAAGATATTTTAAACAATTATAATTTTAATGTCTTAAGCGAATTCCCGAATACCGCCATTGTTAACAATGTTATCAAACAAATTGTCGATAAAGAATGTGCGGTTGTCGATGGAAAAGAATTAAAATGTGGCCAAATGGAAGCCGTTGATAATTTCGAAACTGATTTTTCGTTTGTTGAAGACGGAATTACCAAAAATATTCATTTTGTGATTGACTTGTTTGACATAAAAAAGGTTTATTTAGAAGATGAAAAAATTTATTATGATGTTGAGAAACGTTTTAATATTGAAAAAATTCCCTATCAAGAAAATCATGAAAATTATTTAATCGTTTTTTATTCCGATGCTTTATATTTTCAAGCCCATCCCTTTGCTATTGATAGTTTAAATATTAATCATAAGGGTCACAAATTGGTACCCACTACCAAAAAAATATTTTACCAAGATAGCATTAATAACTTTCAACTTTTGATATCTGACCCCGCCAACGATGGTTATTTATTAGGTGAATACTTGCTTGAGCAAATCATCATTGGCAATCAAAATACGATGAAACTCCGGTTTTTTACCTATAGCTTCATTATTGGTGTCTGCTTTACGGCCATAACTATCCTCATTCTTTGGGTGTTTTTTCATCGCGATGGAAAGTTTAAACGCTTCTCAGAATATTATAATATTGGCGCCATTGCTAGCATTCCCGTTACTTTAGTCTTTTTTGTTCTGCTTTGGTTTTTTCCCAAATTGTTAGATTTTTATATTTTCGTTTTCTCACTTTATTATTTAATAGTTATTTCAACCATTAATAATGATGAGCAACTAGTTTAAGCATTAATCCTCAATTGTTTAATTGGGGATTTTTATTGCCTGTTCTTGGTTATTTTCCTTTTAAAAAAAGTGGATTTATGCTAAAATACTAATTGTTAGGTGTAAACATGAAGAGAAACAATAGTCGAATCAAAGCCATGATTGTTTTATATAATTATGATTTGTTAGGAGAAAAGCCCAATTATGAATATTTAAATCAAATCATTCAAGAGGAAGAAGAAGTGTCCTTGGATGAAGATTTTTTTAATGAATTAGTTGATGGGGTGATTAATAACTGGGATGAGATTAACCGAATTTTTAGTCGCAATTTAAAAAATTGGACTTTTGAAAGAATGTCGATTGTCGATCGTAATTTAATTAGAATTGCCATTTACGAAATGCTTTACACTAAAACCCCGGCCACCATTATTATCAATGAAATTTTGAATTTAACCCATGAATATAGTGAACTTGATGATGGATTGTCATCCAAATTTAATAACAAAATATTAGATGAAATTAGGAAGAGCATCAATGGCAAATAATTATTTAACTGTTTCGGCTTTAAACAAATACATTGCTTATAAATTTGATACTGATAATGCTTTAAGAAATTTGTTAATTCAAGGGGAAATATCCAATTTCCGCATTTCCAAAGGTCATCTTTATTTTTCATTAAAAGACGAAGAGTCGGAAATTCGAGCTATTATGTTTGGCTCCAGTGCCAAAGTTCTAAACTTTATTCCTGTTGACGGAATGATGGTTCTCATCAAAGCTTCGGTGACCGTTTATCATAAAAATGGAACATACAATTTAACGGTTAGTGAAATGTCGCAAGCCGGCCTTGGTGAAAGTTACTTAAATTTTTTACGTTTAAAAGAAAAATTACAAAAAGAAGGTTTATTCGACCAAGATAAGAAATTACCCATTCCGGCTTTTGTTGAACATATTGCGGTCATTACTTCCGAGACTGGTGATGCGATTAATGATATAACTTCCACCATTTTTAAGCGGTTTCCGTTAACTAAAGTCTATTTATATCCGGCTCTTGTTCAAGGTTCTCAAGCACCGAAATCATTGATAGCCGCTTTAAATAAAGCTAACCAAGATCGCTTAGCCCAAGTTATTATTATTGCGCGCGGTGGTGGGAGCGTTGAGGACTTATCATGTTTCAATGATGAAGAGCTCGCTAGAGCGATTTTTGCTAGTAAAATTCCTACTGTTAGTGGTGTCGGCCATGAAGCTGATTACACGATTTGTGATTTTGTTGCTTCCCTTCGGGCTCCAACCCCTACGGGAGCAGCCGTTTTGCTTACCAGGAGTCAGAGTGAAATTGCTCAAAATATTAACGAAAAAACACAATTGTTAAACTATTATTATAAACGGATTCTTGAACAAAAATATTTTGTTTTTCATAACCTTGTAAATACCTACCATTTCCGTAATTTTGTGGAGACAATCAAGGCAAAAGAAAATTACTTAAATCAACTGGAAACTAAATTAAAAGCTTCCTCACCGGAGGCTAAGATTGTTAATTTATTAACGCGTATCGATAATGTAAACCAACGCTTACTTGCTTATAATTTTCCCAGCAAAATTGAACAAAAAATGGTTTTACTTGCTGATAAACTGGCAAAGATGACACAAATATGGCAAACATCGATTAATGACCGCATGAATTATACGGCTTTACTAACGGAAAAACTGGATTTATTAAATCCCTTGAATTTGATGAAAAAAGGATATACTTTAACATATCAACAGAATAAATTGATTATGAAAGCTAGCGATGTTCAATTAGAAAAAGCATTAAAAGTAATCTATTATGACGGTGAAGTGGAAACGATGCCCGTCAAAAAGAACCAACGGAAAGAAGGATAAAAGATGTACGAAGAATTAATTAAAGAATTAGAAGAGATTGTAAAAGCTTTGGAAAGTGGCAATTTAACTCTTGATGAATCCATTAAAAAATATCAACGTGGTATTGAAGTTGCCGCTTTATGTAAAGAAAAACTGGTCAACGCAAAAGAATTAATTATCACCAAAATGCATGAAAATGAATGATGCTATAAATTTAATTAATAAGTGTTTGCATCAATATGTAAACACTATCGAAAATAAGCAACTGCGGCAAGCGATTGACTATGCCTTATTTCCCGGAGGAAAACGCCTTCGTCCTTTGTTATTGCTGTTAACTTTGGCGGATTTCGGAATTAATCAGGAAATGGGAATTTATATAGCTGTTGCTTTGGAAATGATTCATACATATTCATTAATTCATGATGATTTACCAGCTATGGATGATGATGATTTTCGTCGAGGTAAAGCAAGTCTCCATAAACAATTTTCGGAAGCGGTGGCCATTTTGGCGGGCGATGCTTTGTTGTCCGATGCTTTTGGGTTTATAACCAAATCGCCTTTGGAAGCGACAACAATAACTAAAATTGTGGCTTTAATATCGCAAAAAACCGGTAGTAACGGGATGGTTCAAGGTCAAATGATGGACATTTCCGATAATCATCTTTTAAATGAACAATTTATTACTTTAATGAATTCACGGAAAACCGGTGATTTATTCATGGTGGCTTTGCAAGGAGCGGGGTTGATTGCGAAGGTGGATGAGAAGTTCTATCTTCAATTAGGAGAAATTGCTCTATCTTTGGGTTTGGCTTTTCAAATTAAAGATGATCTTGATGATTATTCCCACGAGCAAGCTTTTGAACCAAATACTTTTGTGGCCTTGTTTGGTCAAGCCAAAGCCAGAGATTTATTCATATATTACCGAGAACTAACTTTTGAAAGAATTAAAAGCTATTTAGGAGAAAATAATCTTTACGATTTTGCAAAGAGGATTTTATGATTAACATTGAACAGATAACTTGCCCATCGGACATTAAAAAGATGAATATTAAAGAATTAGAACAATTAGCGGGGCAAGTTCGCCAATTTATTATTGAGAATGTCAGCAAAACCGGTGGACATTTGTCAGCTAATTTAGGGGTTGTCGAACTAAGCATTGCTTTGCACTATGTTTTTAACAGCCCTCATGATAAATTAATCTTCGATGTCGGACATCAAACTTACACCCATAAAATATTAACGGGACGAAGCGCGCAATTTGCTACTCTCCGGCAAAAAGACGGTTTAAGCGGTTTTTTGAAATATTCGGAGAGTCCTCACGATGTTTGGGAAGCAGGCCATGCGGCCACATCCATTTCAGCGGCGGCAGGATTTTTGGAAGCGAAAGCGAAAGGCGAAGATATTGGGGAAGTTATTGCTATCATTGGCGATGGAGCTATTCAAAACGGTTTGGCTTTATCGGGGTTAAACTATTTAGGTTCAAAAAAAGGTCAAAAAGCGATAATTGTCCTTAATGATAACGAAATGTCGATTTCTAAAAATGTTGGGTCTTTATCAAAGATTTTTAACCGAATTAGAATAAAAAAATCCTATCAATTCTTTAAGAAGATTACCCCCAAATTTGTTCATCGCCTGTTTTATGATTTGAAAGAAGGAATTAAAAATTTTGTCTATAAAAACAATTTTATGAATTCCCTCGGTTTCCGCTATTTTGGGCCGATTAATGGTCATAATCTTCGAACTTTAATCCGTTATTTTGAATATGCAAAAAAGAGCAATCAATCAATTATTATTCATGTGAAAACAATTAAAGGAATGGGATATCGGTTTGCAGAAAATGACCAAATTGGTGCTTGGCACGGGATTGGTCCCTTTGATGTTGCTACGGGAAAGCAAATCCAGCAAACCAAAGCGGATAAAATATCTTGGAGTCAAGGTGTCGGAGACATTATCTTAAAACAAGCCCAAGCTAATCCGCAAATTACCGTCATTTGTCCGGCGATGATTTTAGGTTCCGGTTTGGACAATTTTGCGGCACGACTCCCCAAACAAATTATTGATGTGGGGATTGCGGAAGAATTAAGTGTGGTCATGGGAGCCGCCATGGCTAGGACGAATCATATTCCCGTGATTGCCATTTATTCAACCTTTTTACAACGCGCTTACGATGCCCTTAATCACGATATTGCGAGAACCAATGCCCATGTAGTGTTTTTAGTTGATCGAGCGGGAATTGTGGGCGCTGATGGTGATACTCACCAAGGAACTTTTGACATTGCCTTTCTATCCCACCTCCCCAATTTCACCATTAGCATGGGAAGATCACTAGCAGAAACCGCCCAATTAATTGATATCGCCATTAATCACTTTAAAGGTCCTTTCGTTATTCGTTATCCCCGAGGGGATATCAAGCAAAGTTTGGAAGTTCCTTCTCCCGTTGTTTATGGCCAATGGGAAATTGTTAAACCGATTGCGGATATTAATATTATTTCTTATGGTCCGGTTATCAATAAGTTTGCCAGCATTATTGAAGAGGAACAACTAAAGGTCGGGATTATCAATGCTCGATTTATTAAACCTTTAGATTTAGAAACGTTAAAAGCATTATCACAGACAAGAGTAATCATTTATGAAGAAGTCGTTTTAAACGGCTCTTTAGCGTCATTAATAATTGAAGCGAATACTTTACATGCTTTAGAGCTAAAAATTCAGGCGATTGCCATTCCTAATCAATTTGTTAGTGCCGGATCGGTTAAATCATTAAAAAAAGATTTAGGATTAGACATTCGGGATATTTTAAAAACACATTTAAGAGGATAAATTATGTTAATTTCATTAAATGTAAAAAACTTTGCGATTATTGATAACATGCAAATTGAATTCCAAGATGGCATGACATGTTTGACCGGAGAAACTGGGGCGGGAAAATCTTTGATTATCGACGCTATTGGCTTATTGTTTGGAAAACGTGCCTCTACTGATTTAATTAGATTCAACGAAACTAAAGCCACGATTGAAGGTGTATTCACAAAATTAAAACCGGAAATGACTGAAATCATCGAGCTTAATCCTGATGATGATGTTCTCATCATTAAAAGAGAAATCTATGCCAACGGGAAAAGTTTGTGTAAAGTTAATAACCAAACGGTTACATTAAATCAATTAAATGATTTAGCAGCTCTAATTGGCGATATTCATACCCAATATGATACTCAAGGTTTATTCAACCCCAAGAATTACTTAAAATTTATTGATAATTCGGAAGTTTTAGGACTTATTCCCAGTTATCAAGAAAACCTAAAAAAGTATCGTGAATTCCAAAATGACTATCAGAAATTATTAAAGCGCAGTATTGATGATTCCCAGCGTCTTGAGTTTTTAAAATATCAAATTAAAGAACTTGAGCAAGCACAATTATCACTAGAAGAAGAAGGACAATTACAACAACAAGCTAATTATTTAAGTAATTTTGAACAAATTAGCACAAACATTAATGATGTAAAAGAAATTTTTTCTGAACAACAACTCCTTGACCATTTATACGAAGCTCTTTCTTTGCTTAAAAAGGTCAGCCAATTTGATGAGCGTTATGATATCATCCAAAAAAAGATGGAAGAAATTTATTATAATTTAAGCGATCAAATCGGTGAAATCAATAAATTATCTAAATCGCTTGATTTTGATCCAGCGGAATTAGACCGCATTAATGAGCGTTTGGGTTTATATTCCGAATTGAAACGGAAATACAAGAAGAATTTAACTGATTTATTACTTTTTCAAAAACAAATCAGTGAAGAAATCAATTTAATTGAAAACTTTGATGATTTGTTGCTTGAAGCTAAAACAAAGATGGATGAGGCTTATCAGGAAACTTTAAAGCAAGCTAACATCATTAGCGTCCTTCGCCAAGGATTGGCAAAAACATTAGTTGCGCAAATAATTACTAATTTGAATGATTTGCAACTCCGTAATACCTCTTTTGAAATTATTTTTTCCAATCCGAAAACCCTTGTCTTTAATCAAGACGGAATTGACAATGTTGATTTTCTCGTTTCATTTAATCCTGGTGAACCACTTAAACCCCTTTCTAAAGTTGCTTCCGGTGGTGAGTTGTCCCGTTTCATGTTAGCTTTAAAAACTATCGTTTGTGACAAATTAGCTTTACAAACTATTATTTTTGATGAGATTGATCATGGTGTTTCGGGGGCGATTGCTTTTAGTATTGCTAATAAAATTAAAACCATTGCAAAAAATGCACAGGTTCTTTGTGTCACTCATCTTCCGCAAGTAGCGGCCATTGCTGATCAACATTTGCATATCACGAAACATTTGGAGGACGGTCGAACCCTAACCAAAATTTCGCAACTTGATAATGAAGACCGAACGCTAGAGATTGCAAAAATGATTTCTAATGGTATAGCAACAACGGCCAGTCTTAATCTTGCGAAAGAACTATTATGTTCGCACCAAATAAAAAACGGATCAAGATAACTTGATTCGTTTTGTTTGCTCATTTGGCTTGCCATTTACAACGGATTGGGGAAACAATTTTGCCGTCCTTTTTTAAATCGTTAAAAGCCTTATCAACTACTTTACGATCTAGTCCAGTCGCTTTTGCTATTTCACCGACACTAACAGCTTGTTTAGCTTGTTGCATGGCTTGATATACTTGTTCTTTTGGTTCCATGATAATTCCTCCAATCTTTGGTAATTATTAAATTGTTTTGCCTACTTGAATCATTAGATAGATTAGAGCTACGGCGCCTAATAAGGTCATACCAATTACCAAAACATAAATTAAGATTTTTCCGAGTAAAGTTTGTGCGGGATTTTTCTGAATTTCTACTTCCACAGAATTATTCGGTCTAACTTTGGTTTTAATAAACGGGGTTTTTTTTGGAGCTTTTTCCGTCTTCTTCACTTTTTTCACTTTTCTCACCTCGACATTTATGATATAATAATAACATGTTTATTGTATCACACAATCCCCAAAAAGGAAATAAAAAAACATGAAAAGCCCCAAAATTATTTTCCATATCGATTTAAATAGTTTCTTTGCTTCTTGTGAAATGGCGGAAGACCCCGAGTTAATAGGTAAGCCCATTGCCGTGGCTCATGACCATCCTTTACGTAAAGGTATAATTCTTTCACCTAATTATGAAGCGAGGAAGTTTGGCATTAAAACGACGATGTTGGTTCGTGACGCTTTGTTATTATGTCAAGAATTAGTTGTTATTGATCCGGATATGAAATTATATGAACAATACTCACAATTGTTCTATGAATATTTACTTTCAATAACGAAGTTTGTGGAAAGAGCTTCGATTGATGAAGCTTATTTAGATGTTACGGATAAAGCTTCAACCATTCACCCGCTAATCCTGGCTGAGCAAATTCAAAAGGATTTACTTGAAAAATTCAAACTTCCTGTTAGTATCGGGATTGGTCCAAATAAATTTCTTGCTAAAATGGCCTCCGATATGAAAAAACCCCTAGGAATTACCGTGCTAAGAAAACGCGAAATCGATCAACTTTTATGGGTGTTACCAATTGAAGATATGCTCGGTGTTGGGAAAAAAACTGCCCCTAAATTAAAAATGCTTGGAATAAATACGATTGGGGATTTAGCGAATTTTACCGATGTTGAATTATTGAAACGAACTATTGGTGAAGTTAATACTTTAAGTTTACGGGAAAAAGCTTGGGGCATTGATGATACATTCGTTGATTATTCCAATGATGATTCGGTCCAATCAATCAGCCATGCTCATACCTTTGATCATGATTTGTATGACCCGGTGATTATTAAAAAAACCCTTAAAGTATTAGCTAATGCCGTTTCTTATCGTTTACAAAAAAGACAATACCGAGCATTAACGGTGGGCATTCAAATTAAATATGCTGATTTTCATCAAATTAACCGTAGTAAAAGTTTAAATAAACCTGTCCAAAATGAAGTTGATATCTATAGTATTGTTGAAGATTTATTTGATGATTTATTCGTTACTGGTGATTTAATTCGTTTAGTTGGCGTCTTTGCCAATCGTTTTTCTCAAGACGAAGGCAAAGAAAAACAAGTTTCTCTTTTTGATGACTTAACAAAAATCGAGAAAGAAAACGAAATTCAAAAAATTATCCTTGGTGTTCAAAACACCTTTGGGAAAGATACTATTAAATTTGGATATTACGAGCGAGGGAAGAAGGATAAAAATGAATAATTATTTAGGGACCATTCAAAAATATCGAGTTTTACGAGAAACAAAACTAGGATATGTATTAACGCTCAACGGTAACGATGAATATTTTCTCCATCGAAATGAGACGAATTTCCAAAAATTGGCTCTTGATGATGAGATTGAGGCTTTTTTATATGCTGATAAAAAAGGTCGCTTAGCGTTAACGCTCTTTAAACCGACTGCAACAGTTCATAAAATCGGTTTTGCTCGCGTTCAAGATGTCAAACAACAACTTGGCGTTTTCTTAAACATCGGGACGAGTAAGGATATCTTACTTTCCAAAGACGACTTGCCAATTAATCACGTGGAATGGCCCCAATGTGGTGACTATATCATTGGTAAATTAAGAGTGAAATCCGAAAAACTTATTTTAAAAATGGCAAGCAAAGAGGAAATTTTAAAACAAAAGCAAGCAAAGGAATTGCCACTTAACGAAAAAGTTAAAGCTTTCGTCTATCGGATAACTCCGGATGGAGTTAATTTAGTCACCGAGAACTGGAACATTGTTTTTGTTTACCATACTAATCTTCGAAAAAAATATCGCTTAGGTGAAGAAGTAATGGTAAAAGTCTTAAGTAAAAATGAAACTGACTATACTGGTACTTTGATTGACCAAAAAGAAATTATGATTAAAACTGATCGTGATGTCCTTTTGGCTTATCTAAAAAAACATCATGGGGTCATGGCAATCACTGAAAAGAGTGATGCTGAGGCCATCAAAAAGGTTTTTAACATGAGTAAGAAAGCCTTCAAAGCCGCTCTCGGTAATTTGTATAAAGATCGATTAATTGAAATTCATGACGATAAAATCATTTTATTGTAATTTAAACAACCTCAATCTGCTTTTTTGAGTATAATTAAGCATGTTGGCGACGATTTTTGAGACGATTATCTTTTTTATGTCGAAGAATTATCTTTTGCGCGATTTGGGAAGGCTCCACCAAAGGCCAGTGTATCAGTGTATTGACATTCTGTCAATTTTCAATTATAATAACTTAAATTCATAATTCGGTGAGTAAGAAAAGTAATTGATGTTTAAATATCTTCAGCGAAAGTGGTTAGTGTGAGCACTTGATATTCCGTTAATGAAAGACACTTATGAGATTCCTTAGTGGACGTATTTCTTGCGTTAAAGAATTAAGTGCATCAATAATTGATGAATAAGGTGGCACCACGGTAAATCGTCCTTAGAAGTATTCTTTTAAGGATTTTTATTTTTCAGGAGGTTAAAATGAATTATCAAAAAGTTAAGGGAACCCAAGATTTCTTTAATCAACAAGTTTTAAAATATCGCTATCTTGAAGAAGTTATGACTTCACTTGTCAAGAAATTTGGTTATCGGGAAATTATCACTCCCATTTTTGAAAATACGGAAGTGTTTGTGCGTGGAGTTGGAGATGAAACCGATATTGTCAAGAAAGAAATGTACACTTTCAAGGATAAAGGCAATCGTTTCGTAACTCTTCGACCGGAAGGAACCGCCGCTGTTGTTCGCAGTTTTTTAGAAAATAAAATGTATGTTAATACTAATCTAACTAAACTATATTATTTTGGTCCGATGTTTCGTTATGAACGACCCCAAGCCGGACGTTTCCGCCAATTTAGCCAGTTTGGAATTGAAGCTTTTGGTGATTCATCGCCCCTACTTGATGCTGATGTCATCAATTCAGCTTTTCAAATCATTAAGAAATTAGGTATTAGTAACATCGTCTTAAAAATTAATACTATTGGTGATTTTGCTTCTCGTCAAAATTATGCAAAAGCTTTAAAGGAATATTTCCGTCCACAAATTCAAAGTTTTTGTGAAGATTGCCAGAGCCGTCTTGATCGCAATCCTTTGCGCATTTTAGACTGTAAAGTCGACCAAAATCAACCATTGGTAAGACAGGCTCCACAAATAAATGATTATTTAACCGATGAAGCCAAAACTTATTTCTCGCAAGTTTTGGGAATCCTCGATGTTTTACAGATTCCTTATGAAGTCACACCAACCCTTGTTCGGGGCTTGGACTACTATACCGATACCGTATTTGAGTTTGTGATTAAATCAACGGATGAAACGAATAATTTAACTTTATGTGGTGGTGGCAAATACTCCGATTTAATCAAATCTTTTGGCGGACCGGATTTACCCGGCATCGGTTACGCTTTTGGGATTGAAAGATTAATGACGATTTTGGATGAACAGGATTTAATGCCTGATTTTTCCCAAAATGCCGATGTTGTAATTATTGGTCTTGATCAGATTGCGAAAACCGTCAGTTTAGAATTAGCAACTCATTTAAGACTAGCGGGATATGTCGTTGAAATCGATTATCGTAACACCAGCATGAAACCCCAATTTAGGCTTGCAGAAACGAAAAATGCTCGTTTCATCATCATTATTGGCGAAGAAGAATTACAAAATAATACCTATACTATTAAGAACACTATCTTAAAAACACAAGTTTCCATTGCTCAAAGCGATATTTTTAAATATTTAAAGGAGAATCAAAAATGAGAACGCATCATAACAATCAACTTAGAATGCAAAATGTTGGTGAAGTAGTTACTTTGGTGGGCTGGGTCCAAAAAAAGCGCCACTTAGGCGGTTTAATCTTTGTGGACTTACGAGACCGTGAAGGAATTACCCAAATTGTTTGCAAACCTAATAACCCTAATTATGCTCATTTGGAAAAAGTTCGCAATGAATTTGTAATTCTTGTGAAAGGAGAAGTTGTTGAGCGTGAAAGTAAAAACTTTAATTTACCAACCGGAGAAATTGAAGTAGAAATTAGTGAATTAAAAGTTTTAAGTGAAGCTGAACAACCACCAATGATTATTGCTGATGAAACTGATGCTTTGGAAGATTTACGCATGAAATATCGCTACTTGGACTTAAGACGACCGATTATGCAAAAAAATCTAATGCTTCGCCATCGCTTAACCAAAACAATCCGTGAATATTTTGATAATCTTGGTTTTGTTGATGTGGAAACGCCTGTTTTTGGGAAGTCGACCCCAGAAGGAGCCCGTGATTATTTAGTCCCTTCCCGCGTTCATCCTGGGAAGTTCTATGCGCTTCCACAATCACCACAAATATACAAGCAATTACTCATGATTGCCGGATTTGAAAAATATTACCAAATCGTAAAATGCTTCCGTGACGAAGATCTTCGGGCTGATCGCCAAATGGAATTCACACAAATTGACATGGAAATGAGTTTTGTGGACGAAGAAGACATTTATTTGCTCATTGACGGAATGTTAGCAAAAGTCATGAAAGACATCAAAAATGTCAATCTTCCGCTTCCGCTTCCACGCCTTACTTTTGAAGAGGCAATGAGCCGATTTGGAACAGATAAACCGGATACCCGTTTTGCTATGGAGTTAGTTGATATTCATAAAGCAGTAAACCATCTTGATTTTCAAGTGTTCCAAAACACTCTCAAAGAGCAAGGCTTAATCAAAGCCATTAATGTAAAAAACGGGGCTCAGGTCTATTCACGCAAAGAAATTGATCGTTTAACGCAAGAAGTTAAAAAATACCGAGCTCAAGGATTGATGTGGTTAAAATACGAAAATCAACAATTTTCAGGTTCCATCGTCAAATATCTTGATGAAAAAGCGGAAACTCAATTAATTAAACTTCTTAACATTCAAGATAATGATTTGGTTTTAATTGTTTCGGATCAAACTAAAACAACTAATTCAGCTCTTGGATTCTTACGTAACCAAATTGCGAAGGAAATGGGTTTAATTGATTATAATCAATATAATTTCATTTGGGTTAATAACTGGCCCTCATTTGAATACGATGAAAATGAAAACCGCTATATTGCGGCCCATCACCCTTTTACCTCGCCTAAAGATGAAGATCAAGATAAGATTCTCACTAATCCTGAAACTTGTCATTCCAAATGTTATGACATTGTTCTCAATGGCTATGAATTAGGAAGCGGCTCGATTCGGATTCATAATCAAGATTTACAAGCCCAAATGTTTAAAGCCATTGGTTTAACTGATGAAGAAATTAAATTTAAATTTGGGTTCTTTGTTGATGCTTTGAAATTTGGCACCCCACCTCACGGGGGAATTGCCCTCGGCTTGGATCGTTTAGCAATGATTTTAACCAATTCACCCTCTTTACGAGATGTAATTGCTTTCCCGAAAAGCGCTAATGCCTTAGATCCAATGAGCGATGCTCCCAGCCCCGTGACGGAACAACAATTGAATGAATTAAAACTGGATATCCGCAAATGAATAACTTTGAACGGCTCGAATGTTTAATTGGCAAGGATAATCTCCAAAAAGCACAGCTGGCCACTGTGGCGGTTGTCGGTCTTGGTGGTGTTGGTGGAGTTTGTGCCTTAACCTTAGCAAGATCCGGGGTTGGTCATTTGCTTATTCAGGATTTTGATGTTGTTCAAGAAACAAATATTAATCGGCAAATCATTGCCAATTATCAAAGCTTGGGTCAAAAGAAAACAAAGTTAATTGAGGAAGAAATTAAGAAAATCAATCCCCAATGTCAAGTAACGGTTTTGGATGAACGCTTTGATGAACATTCTTCATTATTTTCTCATTCCTTTGATTACCTTGTCGATGCTATTGATTCCGTGTCTGACAAGTACCTATTAATAAAAACTTGTTTACAACATGGTATTCCTCTTATTTCTGCAATGGGTACAGCCAAGAAAATGGATTTACAAAAACTAAGTGTATTAGAAATAAAAAAAACCACCTATGATCCACTGGCTAAAATCATTCGCAAGCGTTTGCGGGATGATGGATTTATTCAAACGGTGATGGTTGTTTCATCGACGGAACCCATTCCCGCTTTAAAAGAACTGGGGTCCTATATGCCGGTTACTTCAACAGCGGGTTTACTGCTTGCGGACTATATTTTAAAAGCAATTTGGAAAGGAAATTCACAATGATTTTATCAAGCATTCTCTTACAAGCAGCAATTATTTTTGTTGTTTTGGTTGTTTTTGTGCTTACTTATAGTCTCAACAAACGGACGAAACCACCTAAAAATGTTGTTATCCCGGAAAAATGTGAATTTTGTCCTTCCACATCCTGCCTAATGAAAGAAATGACAGCCAAAAAAACTAAAGAAGAACTAAAAGAAATAATAAACTGTGAAAAGGAAGATTCTCCAAATGAAAAGAACTGATTATTTATCTTGGGATAAATATTTTATGGGTGTGGCCATTTTATCCCAAATGCGTAGTAAAGATCCGAATACACAAGTGGGCGCTTGCATTGTTAATCCGCAAAAACGTATTGTTGGCATTGGTTACAATGGCTTTCCCATTGGCATTGATGACGATGTCTTTCCTTGGAAGAATGAGGGCGATTTTTTAGATACCAAATATCCCTATGTGGTTCATGCGGAACCGAATGCTATCTTAAATGCCATCTCGACTTTGAAGGATTGTACCATCTTTGTTACTTTGTTTCCCTGCCATGAATGTGCCAAATTAATCATTCAAAGCGGAATTAAAGAAGTGGTATTTTTATCGGAAAAATATTTAGGCACTCCTAGTGACTTGGCCGCTAAAAAGATGTTTGACGCCGCTTTTGTTACTTATCGGAAATTGGCGCCTTTTTCCATAAAACTGGATGATGAACAATGATTGCCTTTATTAAAGATTTTTTTCACCGCTTTGCGCATGGGACGCTAAGACGGAAAATCGTTACCATTTTGTTAATCGTTTGTTATCTATTTTTACTACTGATGGCGTTTGTTAAAACTAATATTGTTGTGACGACTCCCGGTGTTATTAACAATACGGCGCAGTCTGCCAATGAAAATAAAGGGATTGTACCTTTAACGATTGATACCACCAACTCTTCAGGCAAAATTTATACCATCGGTGTTTATAGCCATTATCGAGTCTCGCTATTCCAATATTTTCTTTCTTTGCTATCTAAAGATGTTGCTATCAGCACTTATGATCAAAACAATGATTTAAGTGAAGATGAAGAATATTTACGAGGCGTAATTCATAAAGAAATCAGTATCAACAATGCAATCATTGTCGCTTATGAAGAAGCCAAGAAAAAAGACCCCAGTATTGTGATTGATAAAGAATTTTTAGGAATCAAGGTTTCCGCAATCACAAAACAATCGCAATCGAATCTAAAAATCGGTGATTTAATTATTAAATTTAATGATACTGTTTTAAGCGATTTGAATCAGTTTATGACTTTACTTAATGCCCAAAATAATTCCGATTTTTTTAGTTTAAGCGTTATAAGAAATAACAAAGAAGTTGTTATTCAATCACGGATGATTGCCCTTGTGGATGAACAGCAAAATACCATTTACCGTTTGGGCGTTGAAGCCCTCCCAGATTATAAAATTATTGATAAATTCCCTAAATACAAATTAAACGATAAAATTGATTCTATTGGTGGCTCAGGGGGAGCGATGCTTGCTTTGGCTATTTATAATTCGTTATTAGCGGAAGATATCACTATGGGCAAGACTATTGTGGGGACGGGCACGATTAACATCGATGGGAAAATAGGTGACATCGGCGCAGTGTCCCAAAAAATTGTGACGGCGAGTTTATTTAATGTGGATTATTTTTTTGTTAACCCAGAAGATTATGAGGAAGCTTACCAAAAATATCAAACCATTAATCCGTCTTTTGAACTTGTAAAAGTTAATACGTTTCAAGACATTTTAATATATCTCGAGGGTGAAAAGCATGGATAATCAAAAACAACCTAACTTTTGGCTACGCGGAAAGCGAGAAACCAAAAAATTCTATGAAATCCGTTTGAATCGTTCCACTTCAATAGCCACTTTTATCTTTGGCTTTCTTTTAGCGGCGGTGATTGTTCTACCAATTGGCATTTTAATTTATCAATTTTTAGTTATCTTTGGCTATAATTTAGCGGTTTTTGGTTTATATTTAACGCTTATTTGGCTAGCTTTAATGTTTTTTAATGGACTATCCAATTATTTAACTGTTAAAATTGCTCAAGCCAGTGTTAAAGATATGTTAAACTTACAAGCCATTGAAGCAGGTTATATTTTTTGGTATCAATTATTGAACATTGGCTTTGGTTTGTTCAGCCTAATAATAATTATTATTAGTGCCATCCAAATTTTAGGAGCACGATGATGAAAGGAAAACAAATGTTAATTGGTTTATCATTAATTGTTATGGGAATCATTATTGATCAAATCACAAAACTAATTGCTTTTAAAAATTTTGCAGATTTGCAAAATCGCAAAGCTATTCCCGGAATATTTAAATTTGTTTTGTTAGAAAACGAAGGGGCCGGTTTTGGTGTGTTGCAAGGCAAACTGTGGTTTTTCATTATTATCACCATTGTCGCTTTAGGTTTTTTAGCTTATTTAGCAAAGGATTTCGATTTAAAAGAAAATGCCATTTTTAGTGCCTCTTACATTCTCATTGTTATTGGTACCATTGGTAATTTCATTGATCGTCTTTTTAATAATGGTTTAGTCCGTGATTTTTTAACCTTTGATTTTATGAATTTTCCGAGTTTCAATTTTGCGGATATGTGCCTAACGGTCGGTGTCTTTTTTCTAACCTTGGACATTCTCTTTGGAAATACCGGTGTAAAATGGACCAAAAGTTCCTAAAATATGAAGGTCAACTAAATTCACGACTTGATAAATATCTTGTTTCTGAATTAGATGAGATGACCCGAAATCAAATTCAAAGGTTAATTAATGATGGCCAAGTCAGCGTTAACGGTGCCCACGTTAAAGCTAGTTATTTATTAAAAGAAAATGATTTGATTGAAGTTTGTATCCCTGAACCTACCAGAGATGATATTGAACCGGAAAACATTCCCTTAGATATTTACTATGAAGATCAGGACATAATTGTCATCAATAAAGCTTCCGGGATGGTCGTTCATCCGGCTCCGGGGAACTACCACGGAACTTTAGTAAATGCTTTACTCTATCACTGTCAAGATTTATCCGGTATCGGTGGGGTTTTACGAGCTGGAATCGTTCACCGCCTTGATAAGGATACTTCAGGCTTATTAGTGGCTTGTAAAAACGATACAGCTCACCGTCACTTAAGTCTTCAATTTATGAATAAAGAAGTAACACGTATTTATTATGCTTTAGTCCACGGTGTTATCAACCATAATTTAGGAAAAATTGATGCCCCAATTGGGCGGTCTCGTCTTAATCGGCAAATGATGGCTATTATGGAAGATGGCAAACAAGCCGTAACTAATTTTCGGGTTTTAGAGCGTTTTACTGATTTTACTTTAGTCGAATTAGCTTTGGAGACAGGCCGCACCCACCAAATTCGCGTCCACCTGAAATATATCGGTTTTCCCGTCGTAGGGGATCCAAACTATGGGATTAAAAAAGACGCTGACATGTATGGACAGTATTTACATGCTAAAACCTTAGGCTTCATTCACCCCACTACCCATCAATATTTAGAATGGGATTCGCCCCTCCCGGATTATTTTGTTAAAAAAATGGAAAGTTTAAAAAAATAAAGGACAAGCATTAGCTTTTGGCTAGATGATTGTCCTTCTTTTTCATTTTTTCCAGATTTTTAAAATTGGTTTTCCCCACTAATTCTAAATAACGTTCCGATTGTTCCTTTATTATTTTTATAATCGCCAAATCCACTTTTGGTCCGGCTCCTTTCGGCAATTCAAATCCAACCATTTCAGAAAGTTTCTCAAAATTGACTAAGAATAAATAACGAGCAATAATGCTAGCCGTTGCAACGGAAATATATTTACTTTCGCCTTGTTCCTCTAATTGCACATTAGTAATAATATGTTCTTGATCTTTTAAATAATCAAAATATTTATCTTTATTCGTAAAGCCATCAATAATAATCGCATCATAATCGCTTATTTTTGGTAATAAATTATAAATGACATTATTTTGCAATAAAGCTTTGATTTTATTCATATTGAAGTTATGAACTTTGGTTAGGTAATTGTATTTCACATTATCCATTACTAAGGCACTGTACTTAATTTCTTTCATTAATCGCGGGGCTAATTGCATGATTTTGGAATCGTTAATGCTTTTAGAGTCTTTAACGCCTAATTTCATTAAATTAAGGATTTTGTTTTTGGGAACAAAGGCACCGACAACAACAATGGGACCAAAAAAATCTCCTGTTCCGACTTCATCAGTTCCCACAACTGATAAATTAACGGCTGCAGAAGAATTAATATTCGTTTCTTGGGCTTTATCCATATCGAGCAATCCACAAATTTCATTGTAAACTTCTTGGGTATTTGCTCCTTGGACTATTAAGGTTAGGGTTTTAAAAATTGTCACAACCGTCCGCTTGTATTTAGCCCTAAATAGTGTATAATTATTAGTGTGTGAAACGGAATATTCATGGTATTTGCTGATAATCTCGCCAGCTTGCGAGCTGGTTAGATTTAAAGTGTAGCTCATATCAAAAAACCTCTCCTTTCATTTTATCATAAAAATCAACAAAAGTGAAGTATTTGTATGAATAAGTATCTCCATCTCTTAGAACTTCCCAAGATAACCGCCCTTTTAGAAGAACTTGTTGTGTTAGAACAAAACAAGTTGTTTTTAAATGAATTTGTTTTACATAATGATTTATCGATAATCCAAAGGATGCTCGATGAAGTCGATGAGGCAACGATTATTATCCAAAGAATGGGACGATTTCCCCTTTATTTTAATCAAGACATCTCGTTTATCCTCGAATTAAATCACAAAGGTGGATCCATTGATGAATTAGATTTAGCTGAAATGGGAAAATTTTTGGACTCTACCAAAGCCAATTTAATCTTTTTGGAAACATTGATGAGTCATAGTATCTATTGCCCTTTGTTTGAGGATTATATAAAACAACTATTTTATCCCAAAGAGCTAAATCTTCGCCTAAAAGAAATTATTAATCCCTATGGCGAAATCCTCGATTCCGCTTCGGAAAATTTACGAAAAATCAGGAAAAGTATCAAGGATTGTGAGCGCTCCATTCAAAATAAACTCCAAGAATTATTAGCTAAAAATGTCCAAAAGCTTTCGCAAGCAACGATTTCCATGCGTAATGACCGTTATGTCTTACCGGTCAAAGCCGACCAAAAAGGGGGTTTTCCCGGAATTGTTCACGATCAATCGGCCTCAAAAGAAACAGTTTTTATTGAACCTTTAGCAGTCTTAGAAATCAATAATCGTTTAAATGCTTTAAAAGAAGAGGAAAAAAACGAAATTGCTTTCATAATTAGAAAGGTTGCTTTTGAAATCGATAATTACTATGAAGAATTACTTAACAATTTTTCCATCTTTGTTAATTTGGATTTAATTTTTGCGAAAGCACAATATGCTTTAAATATTAATGCCAAAAAGCCGAAAATAAATAATCAAGCTTATGTTGATTTAATAAATTGCCGTCATCCATTATTGAATGTTGAAAAAGTCGTTCCTAACAACATTGCCATTGGTAAAAATTATCAAGGGATTATTATCACCGGACCGAACACAGGAGGAAAAACCGTTGTCCTTAAAACCATCGGCCTTCTTTCGTTAATGGTGAAAATGGGGATGTTAATCCCCTGTGATGAAGACAGTGACATTATGATTTTTGATAATGTTTTTGCCGACATTGGTGATGAACAAAGTATCTCGCAAAACCTATCGACTTTCTCATCCCATATGCGCAATGTCATTGACATTATTCATCGTGTTACCAATCATTCATTAGTCCTACTTGATGAGTTAGGGTCGGGAACTGACCCTGTTGAGGGTTCGAGTTTAGCCATTGCCATCTTTGATTATTTAATTAGTAAAGACTGCTTAGTAATTGCTACTTCCCACTATTCGGAACTAAAAATTCACGCTTACGATTCCGATCATATTATTAATGCCAGCGTCGAATTTGATAGCCAAAGCTTAATGCCAACTTATAAATTGCTTTTAGGAATTCCAGGTCAAAGTAATGCCCTTAATATTTCCAAGCATTTAGGTTTACCTGAGGAAATTCTTTCCCAATCAGAAAAATATGTTGGAGCCAAGGACACGGATTTAAATAAGATTATTGCGAAATTGACGCAGCAAACAAGCGAGCTCGATCAAAAATTAGCTCTGGCTGAAGAAAAAAACCAAGTCTTAATGGACAAAATTAAAAGCACGGATCAACTACAAAAAACCCTTTTTGATGAAAAAAACCGCCTTCTAAAAAGTGCCGAAGAAGAAGCTCGTAAAATCATTGTTCGAACAACCAAGAAAATGGATATGATTCTTGCAGAACTCGAGCAAATGAAATTAAAAGAAGTTAAACTTCATGAAATTGCCGACATCAAACATCAAATCAAGGAAGCCAAAGAAGAAGCGAAAGTTAAAATCGAAGTTATTCCTGAAGACATCGAATTAGCAATCAACCAGCAAGTTTATGTCGAAAATTATGCTTGTTATGGCGTTATTTTAAAAAAACGGCAAAATAACAAATACGATGTCCAAATTGGTAATGCGCAGATCATGGTTGACAAACGATTTTTAAAGATTGCAGAAAACACTAAAAACCAAAACATCCTTAAAACTTCAACTAAGTTAAATGTGAAAAAAGCAGTTTCCCTTTCTTTAGATTTACGAGGAATGCGTTATGAAGAAGCCAAAGATGTTTTAGATAAATATTTAGATGATGCCACTTATGCTGGGCTTCAACAAGTTTCAATAATTCATGGTTTCGGCACCGGGGTGCTCCGCGAATTAGTCACCAACAGTTTAAAAACTTCCCCCTTAGTTGACAGTTTTCGTTTTGGGGGAGCGGGTGAAGGTGGTCAAGGGGTAACGGTTGTTTACTTAAAGTGAGGGAAAATGGAAAAATCAAAATTACATCTAATTGATTTTTATGCGGAATGGTGTGGCCCTTGCAAATTCGTTACCAAAATCGTCGACAAAATTGCTGATGAATTAAGAGAGATTAAGGTTGAGAGGATTAATGTTGATCAACATCGTAATCTTATAAAAACTCTTAATATTACCAGTGTTCCAACATTAATTTTATATAAAAACAATCAAGAATTAGGACGAAAAGAAGGTTTTATTTTTAAAGAAGCCCTAATTGAGTGGATTAATTCTTACCTTTAATTTTAAAAACTTGTTACTTTGCTAACAAGTTTTTACTTTTAATGAGCTTATTTTGAAAAATCAATTTACATAAAAATGTCTTTTTGCTATAATAAAGTTATGAAAGAAGTGAAACCATGGAACATTTGGATATCATTAGTTACAAACACGATGGTGAATTACATCGTGTCTGGCGTTATGTTTACAAAATTTTTGAATCGGATGAATTAGTCGTTATTGTCAACAACAAAGTCGATGTTATTGATGGCGACGGCCGAAAATGGAAAACAAGGGAACCGGCGATTTGCTATTTTTTTAAACATTATTGGTTTAATATTATTTGCATGATTCGCACCCACGACATTTATTATTATTGTAATTTAAGTTCTCCCTATGTCATTGATCAAGAAGGTTTAAAATACATTGACTACGATTTAGATGTTAAAGTTTTCCCTGATGGTGAAGTTTTGTTGCTTGATCGTGATGAATATGATTTTAATACGAAAGTTATGCAATACCCCGAAGAAATAAAGGGCATCATTAAAGAAAACCTTACGAAATTAATGGAATTTATCGAAAATAAAAAAGACCCCTTTAATCGTGCTTGTGTCAATGGATGGTATGAGCTGTTTATGAAAACCACCCAGGAAAAAAATTAAGTTGGTGAAAAATCATGATTATTAGCGAAAGTTGGGATGGGAAAATTAACACCGAATTTTACCAACCTTATTTTTTAAAATTAGTGCGTTTTTTGGAAAGAGAATATGCAAATTATCGCGTCTTTCCTCCAAAGCACGAATTGTTTAATGCTTTTACTTTGACTCCTTATGAAAATGTAAAAGTCGTCATTTTGGGTCAGGATCCCTATCATGAGGAAGGACAAGCTCATGGCTTATGTTTTTCTGTTAAAAATAATGTTCCTTTTCCCCCCTCCTTACAAAACATTTTTCGCGAATTGAAAAATGATTTGGGAATTTCTTATCCTAAAAGTGGTGATTTAACGAAATGGGCTCAACAAGGCGTTTTACTTTTAAATGCCGTGTTATCAGTTCGCCAAGGTTTTGCAACGAGCCATAAAGATATGGGATGGGAACAATTTACGGACTTCATCTTAAAATTAATCAATGACAAACAAGAACCGGTTGTTTATATTCTTTGGGGGAAATATGCAATTAATAAGGCGGCCCTCTTGACCAATCCCCATCATCTTATCATCACGGGTCCGCATCCCAGCCCCCTTTCGGCTTATCGTGGTTTTTTTGGTGGCAAATACTTTTCCAAATGCAATCAATTTTTAGCGTCCCAAGGGATTAAAAAAATTGATTGGAATCTTAATTATTAAAAGGCTGGCATTTTTTATAAATTTGTAATATAATCATTAATGGGGAGCTTCGGCTGAGAGGTTGCGTCAGGGCAACGACCCTTAAACCTGATCTAGGTAATGCTAGCGTAGGAAACCTTTTTTAACGAGCATTCCTAGAATTACTCTAGGAGTTTTTTATGACAAAAGACATTAAAGCGATTACGGAAACAGCAATATTGGTGGCTTTGGGAATCGTCTTGCAAATCATTAGTAATTTAGTTGCGATTTTTCAAATGCCTCAAGGTGGTAGTGTTTCTTTTGCTTATCTACCCATTTTAGCCATTGGTTTAAGAAGAGGTCTAAAATATGGTTTTTTAGGCGGTTTAATCTTTGCTTTTAATCATTGGTTACTTGATGGATATGTTTTACATTTTGGCTCTATTTTCTTTGATTATTTATTTGTTGGTTTAGCTTTTGGACTTACTGGTTTTTTTCATCAGAAACGAACCAACACTTTTTGGTTTCTTTTAGCCTTATTCCTTGGTGGTTTCGTGAAGTATATCATGCATTCTTTAAGCGGAGTTATGTTTTTTGCCAATAATACTCCTGCTGACCAAACAATTTTTATTTATTCTTTCATCATTTACAATTTACCATATAATGCCATATCGACGGTTTTAGCCATGGTGTTGGGTTTATCGATGAAAACAATTATTACTGATGTCCATTAAAAAAGTCTTGCTACGCAGCAAGGCTTTTTTACTTAAAATAAATTAAATCAACGGCAGCCAAATAATCAATCGGCGGTGTATAACCTTGAGTAACTAATTGGCCTTTAGCTTTGGCGACCTCAACAGGAATGCTTTTTAAACCGCCTTTTTCTCCCAATTGTACCAATTCATTAAAAACTTTAATGTCAATTAAATAGATTTCATTGACTTTTCGATAAAAAATAATAATGAAAGCAATCCCCCCCATTTCCGCAACCTTAGTTAAATGCTCAATTTGATGAGGGTAAATGTGCTTGAAGGCAAAACTTAAATTATTGGTTTCTTTGGCCTCATAATCAAGATATTGACCACGATAAATCCCATTATAATCAGTGGTTGAAGGGACACGGTAAAAAGCTTCCGCAATCCTGGCTTTGTTGCGGGCGGGGTATTCAACTTTCACAACCTGAATGGGAGTTGGTTTCTTATAAATGATGGCACGATTATGGATGCGATAATATTCGTTAGAGATATTAAGACCATTTTCAAACAGCATTCCATGGGACTTGCTTTTGTTTGGTTTTTCAATTTTGATGCTTGGATTGGGATATTTTACCTTCATAAATCCTTGTTTTCCTTTTTCATGCCTTTATTATAGCATTTTATCTTTATTTTTTCATTAATTCTCGGATAATCTTTTTTGAGAAAACTCAAACCAAGCCGTTTTTTAATTATATTGCCTTTTTTTGCGAAATAAGGTAGAATAATTACTATAGGAAATGAAAAATATGAATATCAAGCAAAACGATTTAAACGAACGACAAAAATTCATCCGCAATTTTTCGATTATTGCCCATATTGATCATGGTAAAAGCACATTAGCCGACCGCATTTTGGAATTAACACATACAGTGGAAGCGAGGTTAATGAAAGAACAATTGCTTGATTCCATGGATATTGAACGAGAACGCGGGATAACGATTAAATTAAATGCAGTGGAAATTGTTTACCAAGCTTTAGATGGCCATCGTTACATTTTACACCTAATTGACACACCGGGACATGTCGACTTTACCTATGAAGTTTCCCGTTCATTAGCAGCTTGTGAAGGTGCTATTTTAGTTGTTGATGCCGTTCAAGGAATAGAAGCCCAAACATTAGCCAATGTTTATCTAGCCATTGATAATAACTTAGAAATCATTCCCGTTATCAATAAAATTGATCTTCCCAATGCTAATCCGGAATTTGTAAAAAAGGAAATTGAAAATGTCATTGGTTTGGATGCCAAAGATGCCTTGTTAGTTTCCGCAAAACAAGGACTTGGCATTCGTGAAGTTTTAGAAAGCATTGTAAAGAAAGTCCCTTGTCCCCAAGGTGACCCCCATGCTCCTTTACAAGCCCTAATCTTTGATTCCTATTATGATCAATATCGCGGGATTGTTCCCTCCATCCGCATCATTAATGGCACCGTTCGTAAAGGCGATAAAATTATCTCCATGGCCAATGGTGTAGAATTTGAAGTGACGGAAGTCGGCGTTTATACTCCTAATGAAGTCAAACGGGAATTCTTATCCGTTGGTGATGTCGGTTATCTAGCGGCTAGCATTAAGGATATTAATTTAGTCCGCGTCGGTGATACTATCACCGGTAAACATAAACCCGCCGCTAAACCGCTCCCCGGTTATCGTCATCTAAACCCAATGGTTTTCTGTGGAATGTTCCCCATTGATAATACGAAATTTGGGGAATTAAAAGAAGCTTTAGAAAAATTAAAATTGAATGACGCCGCTTTAATTTTTGAACCGGAAAGTTCGCAAGCTCTCGGTTCTGGTTTTCGAGTCGGTTTTTTAGGCTTACTCCATATGGATATTGTACAAGAACGACTTGAACGAGAATTTAATCTCGATTTAATTGCCACCGCTCCCAGTGTTAGTTATCGCGTCAACTTAGAAAATGGCCGGACGATTATGATTGATAATCCTTCCCTCATGCCGGAACCTAATTTTATTAAAAGCATAGAAGAACCATATGTCTTAACGACAATTATGTCACCGGCAGAATATATTGGACCCATTATGGAGATTTGTCAAAACAAACGAGCTATTTTTAAAAGCATGAAATATATTGAAGCAACTAGAGTAACTTTGGAATATGAAATGCCTTTATCTGAAATCATTTATGATTTCTTTAATCGTTTGAAATCGGCAACCAAGGGTTATGCCTCGTTTGACTATCAACTTTCAAATTATTTGTCGTCAAAATTAGTAAGAATGGATATTTTATTAAACGGCGAAAAAGTCGATGCCCTCAGTCTTATCGTTCATAAAGATACTGCTTTCCGCCGAGGGAAAGCCATTACGGATAAATTAAAAGAACTTTTGCCACGCCAAATGTTTGAAGTTCCTATTCAAGCAGCTTTAGGTTCAAAGATTATCGCCCGCTCTACTTTAAAAGCCTTACGCAAAAATGTTTTGGCGAAATGTTATGGCGGTGATATTAGCCGTAAGAAGAAGTTGTTACAAAAACAAAAAGAAGGTAAAAAACGCATGAAAACCATTGGCAGTGTTGAAGTCCCACAAACCGCCTTTTTGGCAGTTTTAAGTATTGATGATGACCAATAAGCAATTTAGTGAGGATGTACGAGCCCTCTACCTTCATATCCCCTTTTGTTCAACTATTTGCCATTATTGTGATTTTTATAAAATGCGAGCTAAACCGGAAGTTAAAGTTAAATATATTGATTATTTAATCAAAGAAATGGCAAGATGGGCTCCTCTTCATCCTCTCATAACAACTGTTTATATTGGTGGGGGAACGCCGAGTGCTTTACCATTACCACTATTGCAAAAATTACTATCCGCCCTGCATGATTATTGGGATTTGTCCCATGTTTTAGAATTTACCATTGAAGCTAATCCCGGCGATATTACCGCTGATTTCTTAACTTTGATAAGCAAATATCACATCAACCGTTTAAGTTTAGGGATTCAATCATTTAATGAAAATAAACTAAAACTTTTAGGGCGTCAGCATACTCGTGAAGAAGCCATTCTTGCTTTAAAGCTTTGCCATCAATATCAATTAGAAAATGTCAATGTTGATATCATTTTCGGTGTGCCAACAGAAAGTTTCTCAATTTTAAAAAGCGACTTACAACAAGCCATTAGCCATCATGCCAAACATATTTCACTTTATGCACTGATTTTGGAAGAAAAAACTGTTCTAGCTCATTGGCAAGCCAAGGGTCTTTTTTCGGAAATGAGCGATGACAAACAAAGTAAATTATATGAGAAAGCCCAACATTATTTATCTTCGCAATCTTACAAACAATATGAAATCAGCAATTTTTGTCTTGACGGCTATCAAAGTCGTCATAATCTCGTTTATTGGAATAACGAACCCTATTTAGCTTTAGGGGCCAGCGCCAGTTATTATCTAGCTCAGACCCGTTATACCAATCCTCATCATTTAGAGCGCTATTTTCATGGTGTTGACTTATTAAAAATGCCCTTTGATGAACAAATTCGCCTTTCCAAAACCGAGCAAATGCGCGAACATTTAATGCTCGGCCTTCGTAAAATCACGGGAATTAACTTAAAATCTTTTAAAGAACGTTATCATTGTGATGTTTTGAGCATGTTTCCCGTTATTAATGAGTTAATCAGCAAAAAAATGCTGATTCTTAAAGACAACCATTTATTCATTCCCCAAGACAAGTTATTTTTATCCAATGAAGTCCTAGTTCGTTTCTTTTAACTGAGGTAGTTATGAATAATTATTTAAGTGAATATCTTTATTATATTGCCGGCGAACTTAATTTAAGCACTGATACGAAAAGAGCGTATGAACGCGATTTGCGACAATATTTGGAATATTTAAGTAAATACCGCCTACGCCAAGAACCTGATGAAATAACCGTCGAAGATGTTCGTCAATTTTTAAGCAGTTTAAAAAGAAAACAAAAAAGCAACATTACGATGGCGCGGAAACTTTCCGCTATCAAATCTTTTCATCGATTTCTTTTTAAAGAAAAATATGTTAAAATGAATGTTGCCAAGCTCATTAAAAGTCCCAAAACGGAAAAGAAATTACCCATTGTTCTTTCCGTTGAAGAAGTAGAAAAACTGTTAAATCAATTAACGACGGATACTACCATCGGCCTTCGCAACAAAGCGATGATTGAACTAGCATATTCATCGGGATTACGCGTCAGTGAATTAATCAGTCTGCGCTTTAAAGACCTTCATTTAGAAATGGGATTTTTAGATGTTTTAGGAAAAGGCCAAAAAACAAGAATTGTCCCCATTGGTGATCAAGCAATTGATGCGATAAAAACTTATCTAATGACGGCTCGTCCTAAGTTATTAACGAGCGTTCCAACGGATTTTGTTTTTTTAACGCATTTAGGAAAGCCGATGACCCGAAAAAATTTCTTTGTCATTATTAAAGAATGTGCTCTTAAGGCGGGAATCAATAAAGCAGTTTCTCCCCATAAGTTGCGGCACTCGTTTGCGTCCCATTTACTGGCCCGCGGTTTAGATTTACGGTATATTCAAGAACTTTTAGGTCACGAAAATATTTCCACAACCGAAATTTATACCCACATTAACAACGCCCGCATTAAAGAACTCTATTTAAAAGCTCATCCCCGAGCCCCGCAAGGAGAAAAGCATGACTAAATTTAAGCGCATTTTCTTAATTGTTATTGATTCGGTCGGTGTCGGCGCCCAAGAAGATGCCGAGAAATACCACGACTTAAATACCAATACTCTTAAGCATTTGAGTTATGCGAAACCCGATTTCGCCATCCCGACCCTCCAAAAAATGGGTATTGGGAACATCACCGATGTTAATAATACTCCCCCCACCAAACACGCACTAGCTTCCTATGGCAAAATGCGGGAAATTAGCGTTGGCAAAGACACTTTAACCGGACATTGGGAATTAATGGGCATTCATGTCACTAAATCTTTTCCTTCCTATACGGAAAAAGGCTTTCCCAAGGCTCTGATTGATGAACTTGAAAAACAAACAAATCATGAATTTATCGGTAACATTGCCGCTAGCGGAACCGAAATCATCAAAGAATTAGGAGAACAGCATTTACAAACGGGCGCCTTAATCCTTTATACGAGCGCTGATTCCGTTTTACAAATTGCGGCCAATGAAGATAAAATCCCGCTTTTAGAATTATATCGGGTTTGTGAAATCGCTCGGCGGATTACTTTAGAAAACCCCGATTGGATGGTTGGTCGCATTATCGCTCGTCCCTTCATTGGTTCAACACCTTTAACTTTTACTAGAACATCTAACCGTCACGATTATGCCGTTAAACCTTTTCAAAAAACAGTTTTGGATGCCTTAAAACAGGCAAAATTCGATGTTTTGGCCGTCGGAAAGATTAATGATATTTTCGATGGTGAAGGAATTACCCACGCTATCAAAACTAAAAGCAATGCTCATGGGATGGAAGAAACACTCACCTTAGCCCAAAAACAATTTTTAGGCTTATGTTTTGTTAATTTGGTCGATTTTGATGCCCAGTTTGGTCACCGTCGTGATGCTTATGGCTATGCGAAAGCTGTTGAAGAGTTTGATTTTTATTTAAACAAGCTCTTACCGTTTTTAAACGATGATGATTTATTAATGATTTGTGCCGATCATGGGAATGATCCCACCCATATAGGTACTGATCACACCCGCGAATTTGTACCAATTTTAGTTTACAATCGCTTGTTGCCTGGCATTAATCTTGGCATTCGCCAAACTTTTGCGGATGTCGGTGCAACAATTGCTGAAAATTTTGTCGTTCCCAAGCCGAAAATCGGCACAAGCTTTTTAAAAGAAGTATTAAATATTGATGGAGAATAATATGAAAACGGAACAACGCATTTTAAATTTAAGTAAAGATGGAGCGATTCAATGCTATAAATGGGAAAATACACAACGAAAAGACCCCAAAGGAATCGTTTTAATCGTTCATGGTATGGCTGAACATATTGAAAGATATGTTGATTTTATCAAAATCCTAACCGATCAAGGTTTTGTTGTCTTTGGTCATAATCAGCGCGGACATAAAGGCTCAATTTCTTCGAAAGAAAACTATGGTTATTTGGGTGATTTCATCTCATTTGAGACTTTAGTATCTGATGTAAATGAAATCGTTGAATTAGTTAAAAGCGAATATCCTAATTTGCCTACCTTTTTACTTGGCCACAGTATGGGTTCGGCTATTGTACAGCGTTTTTGTCAATTACATGGCAAAAAAATCAATGGTGTTATTTTGTCAGGAGCCATGAAAAACTCAATGTTCCTTTTAAAAATGGGGTCCTTTTTTACAACTCTTATTGGCGCTTTTAAAGGTATGAAACATCGCAGTCGATTTATCGATAAACTAACATTCCAAAAATACAATGCAGGTTTTAAGCCGAACCGCACACCTTATGACTGGCTAAATCGTGATGAAAAAGAAGTTGATAAATATGTAGACGATGAATACTGTGGCGGAATGTTTACTGTGGCTTTCTGGAAGGCTTTTTTTCACGAACTCCAAACGATTAACCGTAATTATGAATTAATTCCTAAAAATTTACCAATTTTTATTGCTAGCGGCAGTAAATGTGCTGTTGGTAATTATGGAAAAGATATTAGCAAACTTTACGAAAAGTACCAAAAGATTCAAATTAAAGATTTGCAATTTAAACTTTACGACCAAGCTCGTCATGAAATTCTCTTAGAATTATGCAAAGAGGAAGTAAGAAGCGATTTTGTTAATTGGTTTGTAAGACACCTGCCCAAATAATAACCTTCTACAAACTTTTCATCATAAAAAACCATAATTAAACCATCTAAAAAATGGTTAAATTCAAAAAAAGGATATAAAACATCCTTTTTTTGTTTGTCTATGCATAAAGGTTAATTGTTTATTAAAACACCTCAATGCTGTAAATATGCTTAAAATGGCCCCCAAATTTAAGCTGTAATCGTTTTTATCTTCTTAAGAAGGATTTAATTAGATAATGAGCAAAAGGCGAAATAAAGCGATTTTTAACGAATATTGAAAATTTAAATCATAAAAAAACAAGTAAATTTTAGGTTAATGTTATTTAAATATAATCATAAATAGCAAATGAGATTATTTATTTTATGTAAAAAAGCACATTTATGATAATGTAGTTATAAATAAATTATGAATAAATTAAGTTAAAAAACTAATTTAAATAAGTTAAAAATATTTTAGCAACAAAGCTAAACAAAAAACAAGCTAAGTTTTTATAATTAACATAAAAGTGAAATTTACAAATATTATCATTATTTATTGTTTATAGCAAATAACAACCAATTAATAGCAATAAAGAATTTGTAAAAGATAATTAAAATGAAACCTGATCTAAATCAATTACAACAAACTAAAGTCAAAGTTTTAAACAATAATAACTTATCAACCTTGGAGTATTATATTTGCCACTGTCCTATATATATTTAAAGTAACATAATATATATTATCGGCACTAAATTTAGTTATTAGATAAAACAAAAACGGCATCAAAGCCGTTAGATTGTTGGTTCGTTGGAAATTAGTTCTACTAAATCCAAGGACTTATGATATATACTTAGTTCTTTTAATTGGCTTTGTACAACAAAATTTAACCTTTCCAAAGCAAGTTCTTTTTTATTTTGTTTAAAAGCCACAATTCCTAAATAATACAATGCGTCAATAACATTAATAAAATATTTTCGATTCTTTAACGAATCAATAAAAACCGTTTCCGCATTATCAAGATAAATTCCACTTTTAATAAAATAGCGAGCTTGAATTTTTAAATAATTATTTAGCGTCTTTTGTTTAAATGTTTGTGGTAATTCATTATTTAACATTTTTATTTTTTCAAAAAAGATTTCCATCTTTTCCAAATCGTCAATTTCTTCAAAATAATTAAACCAACCAATTAATAACCAATACAATTCAGCAATCGATAATTGGGCAGTTTTAACCGTTAATGCATCCAATATTTGTTTGGCCTGATTAACATTGCCTAAATTTAAATAAACAGTAATTTTAAAAAGTTGATTTTTGTGAATTTGTTTTTGACTTAATATAAATCCATTCATTAGCTCATCGTGTTCTGTTAAAAATTTTTGTGGGTAGCATTTTTGAAAATAAATGTTTTTGACGCGGTTGATTTTCGCAAGCTCAATTACTCTCATGTAGAAAATCAAAAAGATACCACTTAAAGATATTATCAAATATAATGAGAAATTGACATAATCGATTATTATCATTAAAAAGCAAAACAAAACGATTATAAGCGAAATAATCGTGTAAAACAGCCGAATTCTGCTCATCTTAATCACCAAGCAACTTAGTAATCGGTTTTAAACCTAAACGGCGTGCCATATTGCACGCAATCACACACGCTTCATCGCCTATTAAGGCCGGATCATGATTATCTTCGCCAATCATAGTTAAAGCGGTGGGGTATTCTGCTACCAAGGACCAAAACTCAAGTCTCGGATAAATATAAGTAATTTGGTTTTTGTCATTTAAAAAAGGTTTTTGTCTAATGCCATTAACATTTATCTCAAGGATAACATGATTATTAATCGCCGATTCGATGATTTGTCGAGAAATTTCTTCTGTTTTTTGATTCCATTTTGGGTGTTTATACATAAATACATCCGGATGAGCTAAGATTTTAAAAAAGCCACTTTCCATCCCTTGGATAACTAGGTCTTTATAACTTTCCAGCGTTTCGTCGTTCATAAAACGATAAATATCGTGAATTTTGTTTTTATAATAGCAAACATGTTGACCGAGGATTAAATAATCAAGGTCAAGGAGGAGTTTTTGATAATGTTCTTGATATTCTTCTAAATATTCCAATTCTAAACCTTGGAAAATTTGGATTTGTGTTTGATATTTTTCTTTTGCTTTCGCAATTTGGGGAAGATAAATTTCACGATATTGCTTCATGGTCATCCTTAGTCCCCATCCTGGAACTAAGGGACCATGATCACTCATTCCAAATTCTCGATAATGAAGTTCAACAGCTCTTTTGATATAATCCATTGGTTCACCAATAGCATGTTTACATAAATATGTATGGTTATGATAACTAATCTTATTCATGATTAAAACCTTTATAAATGCGCATCCATTTAGCACTTCTGCCTTTGCCGGTTGGTTTAATTAAACCTTTATCCCGTAATTTGATTAAAGCACGATTGATGGTTGACTCGCTAACATAGGGATGGATGAGCCGAATATCTTCTTTTGTGAAAACATCGTTGAATTTACTGATTGTATTTTCAATATTATCGCCTTTATTGAGGTTGGCATCAAATTTGTACTCCTTAATAATGTGATAGGTTTTCTCATAGCCTTTTAAAAACAAATTATTCATAAAACGGACAAAGCCTTGTGTTTGGGAAAAGCCTTCTTTCCAATTGAAACTAGCGTTGTTCAATTCAATTTGATATTCTTCAAAGTTTTCGTATAATAATTCAAAAAAACTAATGTAGCGAAAACAATGTAAATCGGCTTTTAAAATTAATAAATAAAGCAAAAATAAAGCTGTTATTTCGTTATTACTAACAAACGGAGCAATATTGTAAAAATCGACAAAGAAATGTAAAAATAAAGTGATTTTTTCAAAAGCTTCTTTTTGGATTAAGACATCCATATGGGCAACAACTTCATCTAAGATAATGCGCTTGCTGCGAATAGCCTGACTTTGTAAGAGAGCCTTTTTGTCAGTTGATGAATAGTCAAATTTTACAGTTGGATAATGGGGAAAAAGGCTATTGACTAAATTCAATAAATCATTACTTTGATAATTTAAAGTAGCATGTTTTTGTTGAAACAAAGTTAGCATTTCTTTCACATTAAAAAGCGTTGTTTCATCTTTGGTTCTTGGTGCCGAATTTTTGGTAATAATTAAACGAGTCCTGGCATCGCTAATATCTAAGCTAAGGATTTTTGATAAGAAATAGCTATCCCTTTCAATCGTTTGTTCAACAATTCGCTCGACATCAGTCTTCACAATATCGAGAAATTTTTGGTTTTGACCAATCCAACGATTTAGTTTAGCAATAGTAACAATAACATCATTAGGAATAATAAATCGGTTAATATTTAGAATTGAGCTCATTTCTCTCTTCCCTTCTTTTAAAATAACCCTCCTTAAATCGCACGATGAATTATTATTCAACTTTTAAAAGATAATCGCTTTACAGGAGGGTTTGATAATGCTTTTTTTACTCAAAATCGTTGTTATTGCGGACAATTATCAGTTTATCCGGCTTTCCGATGTCTTTATTCGTTATTTTTTTGCCGGATTGCGCAGTGGCATTTTTAACTGTATTAAAATCAACCGGCACATAACCCTTTAAGCCGAATAAGTAACAATCTAAATTGAGATTGGCATTTTTACGATGAATGATTTGTGAAGACAAGGCAAAATTAGGCGAAGTTTTCGTGATTGTTAAATACTGTTTCCCAACATTGTTTTTACGCCCTTTAACAATTTCTTCGGGACGGAGACGTTTAATTGCAGCCTTTAAAGTTAAAATAACAATAATATCTTTCGCACAAACAAAATGACCGCCAACCACTTCGTCATAAGGCCGATTCTTCAACTCGATGGCTTTGACACCGAACGAAGGTGGTGCCATAATACTGATTTCACTGGCATCATAACGATTAATAAATCCTTCTTTGGTAACGACAACTACTTCCGTTCGTTCTTCCGATGAAATGTCAACACTGACTAATTCATCTTCAGGGCGGATTTTAGTCGCTTTTAAAGCTCTAGAGTAGCGGTTGGCATTCATTTCACTTACTAAGGTTCGTTTAATTAAACCGTTTTTAGTTGTAAACAATAAATAACGTTCTTTTTCAAAATCATCTATCGGTACGGTAAAAATAATTTTTTCATTAGCTTCAATGGAAGCTAAAGTACTAACATTATAACCTAAATCCTTATGTTTTACTTCAGGAATTTTAGTAATCGGTAAAAAAACATAATTTCCCAAATTTGTAAATAACAACAAAGTATCCGTGGTCGTTACATTATAGGTGGCAATAACAACATCTTCATCTTTGAGTTTCGTTTCTTCATTGTTGGCGAAAACTTTAGGAGTCATGCGTTTTATATAACCATCATTCGTGATGATTACAACAGCATCCTCTTTCGCAATCAATTCTTTAACTTCGACTTTTAATTCTTCAATTTCATGTTCAATTATTGATTTCCTTGGGGTTGTTAAAACTTGTTTGGTTTGTTTTAGTTCATCTTTGATAGTTTTAAGTAAAATATTTTCGTTGGATAGAATTTCCGATAATTTTATAACTAAGGCTTTTAAGTTTTCTTCTTCTTCACGAAGCATGACAATATCGGTATTCGTAAGCCGATATAACTGCAACATCACAATCGCCTCGGCTTGCTCTTCCGAAAAATTATAATTACTTACTAAATTATCTTTAGCATCTTTTTTATTAGCAGAATTACGAATGGTTTGAATAACGGAATCCATTATGGAAGTCATCGCAATTAAACCGCTGACAATATGTAAACGACGTTTTGCTTGATTGAGTTCAAAATTACTGCGGTTGGTAATTACTTCTCGTTGATGATCAATGTAAGCTGAAAGTAAATCGCGAAGATTCATCAACATTGGTCGTTTATTGGCAATAGCTACCATATTAAAATTATAATTTACCGAAAGTTCCGTGGATTTCATGAAAAAGTTACGAATAAATTCCGGATTGGCATCTTTCCGAAGGTCGACAACAATTCTTAATCCTTGGCGGTCGGATTCATCACGAATATCCATGATGCCATCAACATTTTTTTGAACATAAACCTCGCTCATTTTTTTCACAAGCATGGCTTTGTTAACTTCGTAAGGTATTTCTGTGATGACTAGTTGATTGAGGTTGTCACCTTCCACAATCTCGATTTTCGCATTAAGACTAATTTTTCCCCGTCCTGTTTCATAAGCTTTTCGAATTCCATCAATTCCTTGTACAATTCCTCCCGTCGGGAAATCCGGACCATTAATGATTTTCATTAAATCGCTAATACTAGCATCAGGATGATCGATTAAATAAATGACAGCATCAATTACTTCGTCTATGTTATGGGGAGGAATTTCGGTTGCATAACCAGCAGAAATACCTGATGAACCATTAACTAATAAATTAGGGAATTTAGCCGGTAAAACCGTTGGTTCATACTCTTCATCATCAAAATTGGGAACAAAACCGACAGTTTTTTTGTTTAAGTCTTGCAATAGAAATTCAGCATATTTAGATAATCTAGTTTCGGTGTAACGCATGGCAGCGGCAGGATCACCATCAATGCTCCCATTATTTCCATGCATATCAATTAATGGTAAGAGCATTTTAAAATCTTGCGATAAGCGCACCATTGCCTCATAAACTGAACTGTCGCCATGAGGATGATATTTACCAATGACATCACCGACAATACGCGCTGATTTCTTATAAGGTTTATTGGCAAACATTCCTAATTTAAACATCGCAAACAAAATACGACGTTGAACAGGTTTTAAGCCATCACGAGCATCGGGGAGAGCGCGATCTTGAATAATATATTTGGAATAGCGCGCATACCGTTGACTAACGATTTCCTCCAAAGAATCTTCAATGATTTTTTCATCGACGAATTTTTCAATAAGAGTGCTTAAATTCTTCTTTTTCGTATTTTTACTATTCATCGCTTTCAACCTCTTCTAAAGTAAAATTATCTTCATATTCAAAAGAAACATTGTTTTCAATCCATTCTCGTCGCGACTCAACATCATCGCCCATTAATGTGGCAATTCGATCATCAGCATCGGTAAAATCTTCAATATTGACTTTGATCAATGTTCGAGTCATCGGATTCATCGTCGTTTCCCATAGTTGTTCGGGATTCATTTCACCCAAACCTTTAAAGCGTTGAATTATAATATTCTTGAGATTGGCAGCTTTTTCTCTAAGTTCCTCATCCGTCCACGCATAATCGATATTATTTTTATTAGTTATTTTATAAAGGGGCGGAAGAGCAATATAAATTTGTCCACGCTCAATTAATTCACGCATATAGCGAAAGAAAAAGGTCAATAACAAAATTTGAATATGAGCTCCATCGGTATCAGCATCGGTCATGATAATGATTTTACTATAATTTGATTTACTAGCATTAAAATCCATCCCAAAACCAGCGCCAATGGAATAAATGATGGACATTATTTCTTCGTTTTTTAACAATTCATCGGTCTTTGTTTTTTCAGAATTGATAACTTTTCCGCGTAAAGGTAGAATTGCTTGAAATCGACGGTCCCGGCCTTGTTTGGCGCTACCTCCTGCTGAATCCCCCTCCACAATAAATAATTCATTTGTTTGGGGATTTTTTTCTTGAACTGGAGCTAATTTTCCCGTAAGGTTAGCAGTTTTGGTGATTTTTTGTCTAATCATTCGCACTTCATCTCGGGCTTTACGAGCAGCTTCACGAGCCCGAAAAGCTCTCAAAGCATTTTGAATTAAGAGGTTGGCAATTTCACCTTTTTCATTTAAATAAAATTTTAACTTTTCGCTAACAATATTTTCCACAGCCGTTTTGGCATCTGCGGTTCCTAATTTATTTTTGGTTTGTCCCTCAAACTGAAGAATATTCTCACCAATGCGTACAGATAAAACCGCAGTCAAACCTTCACGGATATCCGCACCATCTAAATTGGGATCCTTATCTTTTAATATTCCTTTCATGCGCGCATATTCATTAAAAGCTTTGGTTAAAGCAGTGCGGAATCCGGTTTCATGAGTTCCGCCATCGCGAGTGCGGATATTATTAACAAAGGAAGAGATATTTTCGGTAAAAGTTTTAGCACAATATTGCATCGCCACTTCGACTTGAATATCCATGGATGTGCCTTCAAGATAAATCGGTTCATGGAGAGTCGTTTTATCTTGGTTGATGTTTTTCACAAACGCCGCAATTCCTTCATGATAAAAGAAAGTATTGGAAGCACCGGTCCGTTCATCAAATAGCTCGATTTTCAACCCTTTAATTAAATAAGCAGATTCTTTGAATCGTTGCACACATTGTTTGTAATCAATAATCGTGGTTGAAAAAATGGTTGGATCCGGTTTAAAATGAACGGTTGTTCCGGTTTTCTTGCTTTCACCAATGATCTTTGATTTGTTAATTTTCTTACCACCATTTTCATATCTTTGAAAAAAGATTTTTCCTTCCCGAGCAATCGTTACTTCAACCCACTCACTTAGAGCATTGACAACACTGGAACCAACGCCGTGTAAACCACCAGAAACTTTATAAGCACCAGTGGAATCGAATTTTCCCCCGGCATGAAGAGTGCAAAAAACAACTTGGGGTGTAGGAACACCTGTTTTATGCATCCCAATAGGAATACCACGGCCATTGTCAATAACTTCGACCGAATTACCTTTATGAATGATGATTTTAATATAATTGCCATTTCCACTTAAAACTTCGTCAATGGAATTATCGACAATTTCCCAAATCAAATGATGAAGCCCGCGGGAGTCCGTACTCCCGACATACATGCCGGGACGCTTACGGATGGCTTCAAGTCCTTGCATTACTTGAATTTTCGACTCATCATAAACATTATTAACTATCTTAGCCATTTTTGATATTCCTTTCATATTGATAATTTATTATAGCATATATTTAATAAAAAGTAAATGCTTACTTTTTTTATTTTTTTATATTCATTTATTATATTTGAGTGCTTTTAATACAAGTAAAAGCTCACTTTTTGAAAAAACATGACTATATTTAAAAATGACAAATCAGGTTTTTTTGTTATTAAATCTTTACAAAAAACTTAAAAATTAGGTATAATAATAATAGTTTTATTTATTAGCAGTCGGAGGCACCTATGATGGAGTTTATTAAATATGGCTTATTAGTTATTGCATACCTTCTTGGTTCCATTCCTTTTGGTTATTTAATCGGTAAATTACGGGGCATCGATATTCGTGAGTATGGAAGTAAAAATATCGGCGCTACTAACATTGGTCGTGTTTTAGGCTTTAAATGCGGTTTAGTGGCTTTTTCTCTCGATTTATTAAAAGGAGCAGTTATTGTGTTTCTTTTTCGTTTTGGCATTATCCCGATAGAATATTGTTTTCTTTCCCCAATGACTTATGGTTTGGCCGCCATCCTCGGGCATAGTTTTTCCGTTTTTATGAGTTTTAAAGGCGGAAAAGCAGTCGCTACCACGGGGGGAGTCTTATTGGGTTTTGCTCCTGGACTCTTTCTTTTTGGTTTAGTTGTTTTTATTATCTTATTTTTTTCAACAAAACTAGTTTCACTCAGCTCTTTAATCAGTTCAAGTTTAACTTTTATCGGATCTATAGGTTTATTTTTATTAGGTTATGATCCGCTTTTTAATCTTCCGGTTGACTGGTTCTTTCCTTTGTGTACTGGAATAATCTATCTCATTATTGTTATTAGACACAACGAAAACATTAAACGACTAGTTAAACACCAGGAACAACCATTTCATTTTAAAAAATAAAAGACGCCGCTTGGCGTCTTACTTGCTTGTTTTGGCTTGATTCATGGAAGCCATTACTTGGCGAACTTGTTTTTCCGAAGGGGTTCTGCCCATTTGTTGCATCATTGCCCGAATCATTTTTTCATTAACTGGGGGATTTTTTTCCAAGTACTTAGTAAACACAGTTCGTGAAATAAAAAAACCGGCAATTAATCCAACGATTAATACTCCTAAAAGAATTAAGGTGAAAGCCCACCACGCTAAATTGACCATTCGTTTCACTCCTTTTTTGTGATTATTATTTTACTACAAAACAGAGAAAAAAACAATGAAAATGTTTTTAGTAAAATATTGGGCATCTTCCAAGCCTAAATGCGACAAATAAACAATTGAAAAAGTTCATAGAAATCAGTATAATTTAAATCACTACAAATAAACTAAGGAGATTTCTATGAACCACTTAAATTGTACCACAA
>Ga0116183_1000485_pt1 | contig 46603 bp, 38 predicted proteins | sample AD_UKC078_MetaG_FD_89753 | JGI IMG/M metagenome (GOLD analysis project Ga0116183, IMG submission 89753) | Active sludge microbial communities of municipal wastewater-treating anaerobic digesters from USA - AD_UKC078_MetaG | ecosystem: Engineered > Bioreactor > Anaerobic > Digestate | place: USA...
ACATCTGCTGTGCTGACGCGGCATTGGGAAAGCAGAATCATGCCTGTTTCGTCAGGTGTTGCTTCAATTGCTGCTGACTCGGCGGTGAACGAGCCATCCTGTGACAGCAGCAACCTAAGTTTGCAAGTTCCTGTAGCACCTGCTACCAGCTGCTCCAGTGTCTTTCTGATCTGTTCCGCATTGGGCAGGGTAAAGCCGAAATATGCAGCTGATTCGGACAGGCGTTTAAGGTGGCGTTCCAGCAGCCAGAAACCGCTACTGTCGTACCTGACGGATTCGATCAGCCGGAAATCCGGCATCTCCCAGGTCAGGAACCGCCCTTTGGCCAGACACTCCCGGTATTCCTCCAGCGGGTCTGATCCCCACGTTATACCGCTACCGATGCCGATGTGTCCTTTGCCCGTATCCGTCTCCACAACTGCGGTGCGGATGGCGACACTGAATACCGCTTCTCCGCCCGGTGATACATGGCCGATGGCGCCGCAATAGATGCCGCGCGGCGATGCTTCCAACTCATTGATGATCTCCATGGTGCGGCGCTTGGGGGCGCCGGTGACCGAGCCGCAGGGGAACAGCGCCCTGAATATCTCCAGCAGGCCGATTTGTGGCCTCAGTCTGGCGCAGACTGTGGAGGTCATCTGGTGCACGGTCGGATATGTCTCGATTTCAAAGAGCCTGGGCACCGTTACTGTGCCGGTTTCGGAGATCATGGACAGGTCATTGCGCACCAGGTCCACAATCATCAGGTTTTCTGCCTTTTCTTTCTCGCTTTCCGTCAACTGCTGTTTCTGCATCAAATCATCGACATACACAGGCATGCGGGGGGCGGTGCCTTTCATCGGCTTCATGGTGATCTGTCTGTCTTTGAGGCTGAAAAACAGTTCGGGTGAGGCGGACAGTATTATCTGGCTGCCGATGTTAAGCCAGGCGCAGAAAGCTGCCTGCTGGCTGCGGTAGATCCGGCGATAGAGGGCGAAAGGGTCTCCTTCCACTTCAAAACGCTGGCCGGTGGTGTGGTTGACCTGGTAGGTGTCGCCGCTGGCAATGGCCTCCCTGATCTGCTCCAGCTTTGATGCGTAATCGGACTGACTTGTCTCGATCACAGGCGTTGAAATCCGGCATGATTGAAGTACCTCTGGAGTTGAAGCGTTGACCGGGATGCGCCTCCTGAATATGCCGAACCAGGCCAACGGAAAGTCTGCAAGCTGCTTGGTTGACAGTTGGGGATTCAGCCCTCCGGCTGCTTCGTAGCTGACAAAACCGGCGGCATGAAAGCCTGCTGCCACGGCATTTTCCACCTGTTGCATGGCACCGGCGACATCATCAGCTGTATAAGCGGCGACTACCTTTTCAAGACCTTCAAATCGCCATGACTGACTGAATTCACCTTTAGAAAAGGACTCCAACAGGACGGTCGGATGAGCTTCGGTATTTGCAATTTTCATTTGTTAAAGAGCGATCTTCAAAAACACCGGCAGCAGTATCAAAATGGATATTTCCACCAGCTCACTGATGCAGCCGATCACATCGCCGGTAATACCGCCGATCTTGGCGTGGAACCATCTTCTTATGATTCCTGAGATCAACATGGCGGCAGCAAGCAGCATGGAGCCGTGAATGCCCATCAGCAGCCAGGCAGTAGCCAGAGTGAGGCCGAAGGCGATGATCAGCTGCATTTTGCCTGCGCCGATTACTATGGTCGAGCCGAGACCATCCTGACGTGCGTTACGCCCGAAAACTATAGTCTGCACCTGACAGAACCGGGCAATCAGCGGAAACAGCAGCAGAGCCTGCCATTTGAATGCTTCCGGTACAGCGACCAGCGCCTGCCATTTGAGCAACAGTCCCAGGGCGATAGCGACCGCCCCCACGGCGCCAACTCTGGAGTCCTTCATGATCTCCATGAAGCGTTCCCGGCTGCCCCGGGCGGCGATGCCGTCGCACACATCAGCCAGGCCGTCCATATGCAGGGCGCCGGTTACGGTTGTTAGCGCCACGATTAGAAGGACATCAGCCAGCGGCCTGCTCAGGTGCGGATAAAGCAGCCAGTTCAGTCCGGCCAGCATGGCGCCGATGGTCAGGCCGGCCAGTGGAAACAGCGCCGTGGATCGTCCCAGGTCATCCTTTTTCCATTCAAAGCTGAAAGGGAGGTGGATGATGGTCAGAAATTGTATGGTGATGATGTAAAGGCGCATAGTTTAACCGTGATTCGTGTCCGTAGACCGTGTCCGTAATTTATTGGTAAAGCTGCGATTCGTGTTCGTTATCCGTTCGCCGTAATTGATCTTAACGTAACGGTCCCCGGTCAACGGACACGGAATGCGGTCTTTAGCTCGTCACACCTGCCTCTTCAAATGTGGCCATTTCTTTGAGTATCTTGATGCCGGCATCCATCAGTGTCATGGCAACGGCGGCGCCGGTGCCTTCTCCCAGCCGGAACCCCAGGTCCAGAATCGGTTCCGCGTCGATGCGGTCCAGCATGAAGGTGTGACCGACTTCCACTGATTTGTGGGCGGCAAAGATGTAATCGCGCACATGCGGGTGCAGCTCTGAAGCGATCAGAGCGCCGGCGGTGGAGATGAATCCGTCCACCACCACCGGAATGCTGTTGGCGGCGCAGCCCAGCACCAGGCCGGCGATGCCGGCGATCTCCAGGCCGCCCACCTTGGCCAGCACATCCAGCGGGTCTTTGGGGTTCGGCTGGTTAATCTTCAAACCCTGTTCAATGACCCGGATCTTGTTCTCCAGTGCGGTATCACTGATACCGGTGCCGCGGTGGGTAAGATCCCGGACCGGGATGCCGGAGATGGCGGCGATAATGGCCGATGAGGGGGTGGTGTTGCCGATGCCCATGTCTCCTGTGCCGACCATGGAGATACCTTCCTGCTTGCAGCGGTCGGCTAGCTCGATGCCGACCTGCATGGCGGCCATGGCTTCTTCACGGGTCATGGCCGGCTCCTTGGCCAGGTTCCTGGTCCCTTTGGCCACCTTTTTGCGAATCAGTCCGGGATGATCCTCAAAATCGCTGTAGACGCCCACGTCCACCACGCGCACTTCAGCGCCGGCGTGTCTTGCCAGCACATTAACCCCGGCGCCGCCGTTGAGGAAGTTATAGACCATCTGGGTAGTGACTTCGCAGGGGTACAGGGAAACACCTTCTTCGGTGACTCCGTGGTCGCCGGCAAAGGTGAAGATGACTTTTTTGGAGGTGTCCGGGTTTTTCTGGCCGCTGATGGCGACAATGCGACGGGCAAATTCTTCCAGCTTGCCCAGCGAACCCGGCGGTTTGGTCTTGTTGTCCAGCCGTGTCTGGGCCTCTTTGAGCAGATCCGGATTGACCGGCTTGATGCGTGCGATGGTTGATTGTATAATGTTCATCGATGTGTCTCCATAACTAATTGTATTCAATGTGTTATTGCTGGATTGTTCCCTAGTCCCTAGTCCCTGCCTTTAAGTTTCAATGGTATGCCGCTGATGACGGTGTAGACGTCATCCGAGGCGGCGGCCAGTATCTGGTTGGCATGTCCGGCGGCATCGCGGAAAAGGCGGCTGAGCTGGTTGTCCGGTACGATGCCCATGCCGACCTCATTGGAAACCATGATGACCGGCGTGCTCATGCTGCGCAGGGTGGCTGCCAGTCGCTGCACGTTTCCCAAGATCAGTTCTTCCGTGTTGTCCTGGTTCTCATATAAAAACAGCAGATTGGTGACCCACAGGGTGATGCAGTCCACCAGGATCGCCTTGCATGTGCCGTCACAGCCTGCCAGGGCCTGGGGCAGATGCAGCGGCTCTTCGATGGTCTTCCAGTTTTCGCCGCGGCGCTGCTGATGTCTCTGGATGCGCTCGTCCATTTCTCCGTCCAGGGCCTGTGCTGTAGCCAGATAACAGAGTGGTGCGCCAAACTGCATGGTCAGTTCTTCGGCCAGTTTGCTTTTGCCGCTTCTGGCGCCGCCGGTGACAAAGATTGTTTTTGACATGAACACCTCCAAACAAAAAAGCCCTTCTCCGGTAAGGAAAAGGGCTCGAACAGCAGGATTGGGTTCTGGGGTAATATCCGGCTTCGGCCCCTCTTTCCACGGAGGTACACAAAAGCTTCGGACTGGCAGGTTTCCTGGCTTGAGGATCATCCCTTCTCTGCGCCTTCCCGGGATAGTTCCCAGTGACGTATTGCAGAGTCGGTCCCCTCTTACAGTTGCGGGTCAGCGCGGGATTTTCACCCATCTTCCCTATTATTCATGCTTGCGAGGCATGACACCAGAACGACTTGAAAACAGTTTTCGGCTTTGTAGCAGTGAAATCCGGAAATGTCAAAAGCAATTTTTCAGATGACCGGTTAATGCTTCGAATATGCGGACTTGCACTTGTATTTGAAAACGGAATTTTTTTTCCAGTATACCCCTTGATTTTTGCCGGATCGCTGTTTATATTCCTAACTGCTAGCACTCGGAAGGGTTGAGTGCTAATTTTTTTGGTATTTCCAGCCAACACACCATCAAATGCATAGAAAGGAGAAGTACAGATGAACTTGAGACCACTGCAGGACCGTATTCTCGTCAAGAGGGTAGAAGAGGAAACCAAAACCGCAGGAGGGCTTTATATTCCTGAAACTGCTAAGGAAAAACCTCAGCGTGGTGAGATCGTAGCTGCTGGCAAAGGCAAGAAGACCGAAGATGGCAAGGTGCTTCCGCTGGATGTCAAAGTAGGTGACAAAGTGCTGTTCGGCAAGTACGCCGGTACAGAAATCAAGGTTGACGGAGAAGATTTTCTGATCATGCGGGAAGACGATATCCTCGCCGTTGTAGAGTAAGACGGCTTCGCCAAAGGTCCATCTGCGGTGTTGTGTTCGTCGCGGAACGCTCAACGTACCTTCTGGTACGCCTCGCGCCCCACTCCTCACACTCCTTGCATCTGGAGCCTTTTGCTGTGCCGTAAAAGATTTTACCAAATCTTGTGAATACGAAAATAATCAATGGAGGAATAAAGCATGTCTGCAAAAATTATCAAGTTTGACCAGGACGGCCGCAACGCCATCCTCAAAGGTGTAAATACGCTGGCTGACGCAGTAAAGGTGACCCTGGGTCCCAAAGGCCGCAATGTTGTTATCGATAAATCCTTCGGCGCTCCGCTGATCACCAAGGACGGCGTGACCGTTGCCAAGGAAATCGAGCTGGAAGACAAGTTCGAAAACATGGGCGCACAGCTGGTCAAGGAAGTTGCTTCCAAGACTTCTGATGTTGCCGGTGACGGCACCACCACTGCAACCGTTCTGGCCCAGGCTATCTATCGTCAGGGTTCCAAGCTGGTTGCTGCCGGTCACAACCCGATGGAAATTAAGCGCGGCATCGACAAGGCTGTCGAGATTATTGTCGGCGAACTGAAAAGCATCTCTAAGCCGATCAAGGATCACAAGGAAATCGCCCAGGTCGGCACCATTTCCGCCAACAACGACAAAACCATCGGCGACATCATTGCCGAAGCCATGGAAAAAGTCGGCAAAGAAGGCGTTATCACTGTTGAAGAAGCCAAGGCCATGGAAACCAGCCTTGAGACCGTTGAAGGTATGCAGTTTGACCGCGGCTACCTCTCCCCTTATTTCGTGACCGATCCGGAGCGCATGGAAACTGCTTTTGAAAACGCATACATCCTGATCCATGACAAGAAAATCTCCAACATGAAGGATCTGCTCCCGGTTCTCGAGCAGACCGTCAAGACCGGCCGTCCGCTGGTGATCATCGCTGAAGACGTTGAAGGCGAAGCGCTGGCAACCCTGGTTGTCAACAAGCTGCGCGGCACCCTGAATGTTGCTGCTGTCAAGGCCCCTGGCTTCGGCGACCGCCGCAAGGCCATGCTGGAAGATATCGCTACCCTGACCGGCGGCATCGTTATCTCTGAAGAGGTTGGCCACAAGCTCGACCAGACCACCATCGACATGCTCGGCCGCGCCAAGCGCGTCACCATCGACAAGGACAACACCACCATCATCGACGGCGACGGCAAGGAAGAGGCTATCCAGGGTCGCGTCAAGCAGATCCGCGCTCAGATCGAAGAAACATCCAGCGACTATGACCGCGAAAAACTGCAGGAGCGTCTGGCCAAGCTGGTTGGCGGTGTTGCAGTTATCAAGGTTGGCGCTGCAACTGAAGTTGAGATGAAAGAGAAGAAGGCCCGCGTTGAAGATGCGCTGCATGCAACCCGTGCTGCTGTTGACGAGGGTATCGTCCCTGGCGGCGGCGTGGCTTACATCCGTTCGCTCCAGTCTCTGGACGCAGTTAAACTGCCCAGCGAACAGCAGTTTGGCGTGAATGTGGTCAAGGCTGCCCTTGAGGCCCCGATCCGCCAGATCTCTGACAACGCCGGCATCGATGCCTCCATCGTTGTGGACAAGGTCAAAAACGGCAAGGATGCCTTTGGTTATGATGCTGCTACCGACGAGTATGTGGATATGCTCAAGGCTGGTATCATCGACCCGACCAAGGTTTCACGTTCCGCACTGCAGAACGCTGCTTCCATCGCCGGTCTGATGCTGACTACCGAAGCCCTGATCGCAGACAAGCCGAAGGAAGAAGGCGCTGGTATGCCTGGCGGCATGGGCGGCGGTATGCCTGGTGGTATGGGCGGCATGGGCGGTATGTACTAAGAGGGAAACGCCGCTTTTACGCCATCTCGGCGTTGCCTTCGTCAGTCACTTGTGCGGCGTAGCGCTGCTACGCCTCCGCGTTCTTCCTTGGCGCCTTGACCTGACGAAAAATCGGCATTTTCTTGATACTGTCATTAGAAAGGGCTGGAAGCGAAAGCTTTCAGCCCTTTTTTGTGAGCAGTGATGTTTGTTGGTGCCACATTGTTTCGTTTTCTCTGCGTCCTCCGCGTCTCTGTGTGAGAAAATGCTTTTGTCAGTTGAATCTCTTAACCAGCTCAGCTACCCGTTTGCCCAGCAGGGCAGCGGTTTCATGGTCGTTGGGCGGTGGAGCCATGTCCGGCCCCTGGTCGTTGTTGGACTGGGCCATGGCGCCCAGGAAAGCACCGAGTCGGTTGATGTCTTCAACGCTTCCCTTGCTGCTGTTATTGCCCGGCATCAACCCCAGACTGACCCAGATCATACTATGTTGGGCGGCGAAAATTAACAGATCAGTCAGGGTATTCAGCTTGTCACCGCTCTGGCTGCCGGAGTTGGTGAAGCCGGCGGCCAGTTTGTCCTTCCACTTCTGCTTGGCCCAGATGCCGGAGCTATCCTCCATGAACTTCTTGAACTCTGCCGATGTGCTGCCCATGTAGGTGGGGCAGCCGAAGATGATGGCATCGACGCCGTTCAGGTATTCCCAGTCGTTCTTGGCATCAATCGCCTTGACCAGCTTTGCTTCAATCCCTTCCACACGTTGAACCCCTGCCAGTACGGATTTGGCCAGTGCTTCGGTATGGCCGTAGGTGCTGTGATAGACAATTGCTATCCTTTTTGCCATTTGATTTTCCTCCTTTAATTGACATAGATCAGATTATAGCGTCAATTTCCGGTTTATCATCACATCAGAGAAAAATGAGCAATAGCTTGGCAGGCCGATGGCGGTATATCAAATATGGAAGGAGAACAGATATGGAAATCACAGGCAAAGCTTTGACAATGGCGGATATGGTGGCGTATCAGGACGGTTCGGTGGTCAGCAAGACGCTGATAGACAAGAAGATCGGCACGTTGACGCTGTTCTCGTTTGGAGCCGGGCAGGGGTTGAGTGAGCATACGGCGCCTTATGATGCCTTTGTGCAGGTGGTTGATGGTGAGGCGGAGGTAACCATCGATGGCGAGGCCCAGACAGTTAAGGCAGGCCAGATGATTATCATGCCGGCCAACCATCCCCATGCATTACAGGCGGTCAAGCCATTCAAGATGTTGTTGGTGATGATCCGGGCCTGATGTGGCATTGGCTGCAATTGTTCAGTCGCAGGCTGGCAACAGCACTCGGAATGTGGTGCCCTCTCCCGGACTGGATTGCACCTCGATTGTTCCGCTGTGCGCATTGATAAAGCAGAGAGCGATGGTCAGCCCCAGTCCCAGATGCGGCGTGTCATGTCTGGTGGTGAAGAACGGGTCAAAGATACTTGTGAGGACGGTTTCTTCCATGGCCGGCCCGGAGTTGTAAATTTCGCAGCAGATCATGTTTCCTGAACGTTTTGTGCTGATACGGATAAGGCCGCCTTTATCAACCGCTTCGATGGCATTTTGCAATAGATTTGAAAATGCGCCGTTCAGCATGACAACAGTTGCCATTACAGGTAGCGGATCTGACGACAGCTCTCTCTTCAGTTCAACATCTTCCGGTAGTCCTGGCTGAAGATCATCAAGCAGTTCAGCCAGTAGAGTGTTAATGTCTCTGCTTAGAACTTCCCGCTGTTCAGAAAGTCCATGTTCCAGTTTTCGAAAGCCCTTGACTATTTCGGAAATACGCTCAAAACCGTGCTGCGTTTCTTCCAGAAGCGGCATGATGTCACAACGGATGGTGTCCAGTTTTTTAATGTTGATGCCGGGAGTGTTGGTGCTCGGGGTGGAATTGCTGTCTGACAGGCAGATGTCCAGGCTGTTTAACAGAAACTCGGTATATTTTTTAAGTGAAAACAGGTTGCTCTGGATGAAGCCCAGCGGGTTATTGATTTCATGGGCAACACCGGCGGCCAGCCGACTGATGGCCTTGAGCTTTTTCTCTTCCACCAGCTGGGCCTGGGCTTCGCGCATGCGGGCAAGTGATTCGTCTGCTTGTTTGAGGGCCTTGTCCAGTTTGCGCTTAAGTGACACGGAACGCTCTGCTGCAGCTACACGCGCCAATAGTTCCCGATCTTTGAAAGGTTTGACGATGTAGTCGTCGGCGCCCCTTGCAAATGCTTCGCAGATTCGATCGGAATCAGCATGGGTGGTGAACATGATGACAGAAAAGAGGTGTGTGCGTTTGGTAAGCACATCCAGCACATTCAGTCCGTTCATAACGGGCATTTCCATGTCGAGCAGCACGATGTCCGGTTCTCTGGCCAGAATCAGCGCCAGGCCCTTTGCCCCATCCGGTGCGCCTTCAACGCTGTAGCCGGCTTCGGCCAGCATATTCATGACCAGCTCTCTGACCGCGCCGGTGTCGTCCACAACTATGACTCTGGCAGGGGGTGATTCAGCGCAAGTCGGATCGTCGTTTGACATGGATTACCTCTTTTTCAGGATGGTTTTGTGTTCAGCGAATTGTACCAGCATGCGTTCAGGATGCAAGGTGAGCAGGCAACTAGCGCTGCAGTTCTTCGAATTTCCCGATCACCATGAAGGTGCCCCTGGACTTGGCGATTAACTTGGAGTTGTGGGCCAGAATCTCGCACTCCACAACCATGGTTTTGCGGCCGCAATGTATCACGGTGCCGGTACCCCTGATGATGTCGTTCTGTGCTGCGTTGCTGATGTAGTTGATGTTCAGGTCGATCGTTACCACGCGGTTGCCGGTGGTGGCGCAGGCGATGCCCATCACCGTGTCTGCCAGCGAGGCCACGGCCCCGCCATGTATGCATTTGTAGAGGTTGGTGTGCTTGTCGGGTGCGACCGGCATGGTCACGGATGCCATGCCTTCCCGGATGTCATCGATCCGCATGTCGAGCAGGTTGACATAGGCGTTTTGGCTGTAGCTGTCCGTAAGGTACTGCTTCATGTGCTCAAGAAATTCCATGTGGTCCTGTTCTCCCCGAGGGATGTCCTTAGACTTCATTAGCGAATATCGCCCATATTGATTGCCTGGTCAACTGGCTTTGCAAAAAATGTGTTCTGCTGGGGCCGGGGTTGGGATATATTGCCCCTGCGATTGTCGGTGATAAGCATAAACAGGCTGTTGGAGGGGTGTATGCCGAAAAGCGCCGTATTGCTGTTGCAGATGGGGGGACCGGACAATCTGGACGGGATTGAGCCGTTCCTGTACAACCTGTTCTGCGACCGGGATATCATCCGCATCGGCCCTGCCTTTCTGCAGCCGCTGCTGGCCAGGATGATTGCCCGCCGCCGGACGGGAAAGGTTGCGCCGCATTACGAAATGATCGGCGGCCGGTCGCCTTTGCGTGAACTGACAGATTGCCAGGCTGCTGCCCTGGAGCAATCTCTGGGGCCGGATTATCGCTGTTTTGTGGCCATGCGTTATTCCAGTCCCGATACCCGGGAGGCACTGGCTGCCATCCAGCGTGCCGGCATCAGTCGCATCATCGCCCTGCCGCTCTACCCCCATTTTTCCAAAGCCACAACCGGTTCAAGCCTGAATGAGCTGCGGCGAGTCACGGCGCAGTCATCGGTCCGTTTCGAGCTTCAGCTGATTGAAGATTATCACGACCACCCGCAATATATCCGGGCCCTGGCCGAAAAGATTGAAAAGGGGCTGCAGACCTTCGGCGACAGGAACCAGGTGCAGTTGCTTTTCACCGCCCATGGATTGCCTCGGTCGTTCGTTGAGGCCGGTGACCCGTACCTGGAGCAGATCGAGGCAACTGCCCGGCTGGTTATGAGCCATTTTGAAGGCACTTGTCACCACCTGGCGTTCCAGTCCAGGGCAGGCCCGGTCAAGTGGCTGGAGCCTTCCACAGGGGATAAGATCAGGGAGCTGGGCGCCTCCGGGGTGAAGCAACTCCTGCTGGTGCCGGTATCCTTTGTGTCGGACCATATTGAAACCTTGTATGAAATTGACATCGAGTTGCGCCAGTTGGCGCTGGCTAACGGCATTACACACGTTGAACGCACGGAAGCGCTTAACGACGCCCCCGCTTTCATCGACTGCCTGAAGGAATTGGTGCTGCAAGCCGACACAGGTCGCACAGCCTAAGCTGTGCAGATGTCGCGCCGGCCAGACACCATAAATGGGATTTAAATGTTGAACTTGTAATGGGTTTGGAATATAACTTTAAAAATAAATCGTTTGACTTTTAATGAGATTGCCGGTTGTTCTGTTTGCTGGTTGTTCTGTTTCAGTCGTGACCAATTCCCCACAAGGACTGCAATATTGTGAATCGTATATTTAATGGTGTGGCTTGGTGTTTGTGCAGTGCCGCTTTGGCAGCGGTGTGTTTTACCGGTTACGCGGCGGCGAACGAAACCGGCAAAGCAGCACCGTGGTCCGCTGAACGGCCTTCCGGTGTGCTTTCTAATGCCGCCGCCGCTGCCGCTGCTGCGGCCAATGCGGCAGCAGCAGCGGCCAATGCGGCCAATGCGGCGGCCAATGCCGCCAATAGAGCCCTCGAGGCACTGAATTCCGTGATGCCGGCGTCCCAGCGCGAGGCTGCCGGCATCAGGCCGCTGCCGCCCGCGAGCCGGGCTGCTGCGCCGCTGCCTGATTATGTGCCGGAGCAGAAGCTGCCGGAGCAGGGTTTGGCGGCTGGCGTTGACATGCGGGAAATGCCATATATTCCGACTGCTTCCAGTGGCAAGTTTGCCATGCCTGCTGAGCAAACCCTGATCGGTTTGGCCGGCAAATACGAGATACCGGTTTATGTCGATACCGCTCGGGAATTTTCAAACAACATAGCCGGTAGTACGCTGCTGGATAAAGAGCCGGTCTATGCATCCAACGAAACAAACCTGACCGAATCGGTTCGTTCCGGACGCAGCTTCAGCCGGGAAAGCCTGGCGGCGGATGCGCGCAGCAAGCAGGCTTCCGCCCAGACCAGTCAGGCCCTGGCGCTGCTTCTGCCTTCTGTGTATGTAAAGGCCAACAGGGGCATTGAGAGATCAGCCCCTTCGGTGGCTCTTGATCCGTCCACCGGACGACCCATTTCAGCGGAAACACATACAAGAACCGATCTGGTTTTTACTGTGCGTCAGCCTTTGTTTGATCTGCCCAGTTTTCTGGACTGGAGACGGCGCAAGGTGATTGAACAGGCCCGCAGTTCCAGTTATCGCACCAGTGATGGCGATGCCTACCTCAACACGGTCAGTTCTTACCTGTCCCTGGTATCCACGCGTCTGCAAGCCGATATGACGAGGGATTTTGAATCGCAATTGAAGGAACTGCTGGTGTATGTGGAAAAACGAGCCAGGGCCGGAGCCTCTAGCGTGTCGGACATGGCCAGGGTGCGGGCGCGAAGCCAGTCTGCCATCTCATCCCGACTGGAGTATGAGTCGGGCCATACGGCTGCTGGCATTGAGTTTGTAAGGCTTACCAACGTTGTGCCAAAGATGGTCAGGCTGCCGGAGCTTGCCGATCTGGGGGGGAGCGACGTGCCGGAAACGCTGGATAAGGCGGTTACCCTGGCGATGGTTAATAATCCGGAGATATCCTCCCTGCATTCCGAGATGCGCGCTGCCGGGATTGACAAGGATGCGGCCAAGAGCCGTTTTCTTCCCAAGCTTGACCTGGAATATACGGACAATTACTCGTGGCACGCCGGCGGTGACCCCAATGCGGCTGGCCAGCGTGACAGGCGTCTGATGCTGGTGCTGAACTGGAGCATTTTCAGTGGTGGCGGCGATTACTATTATCACCGGGAGCGTGCTTCTCGCCAGACCGAGCTTCGTTACCGCATGGATGACCAGCGTCGGCGAATTGTGCAGGGGCTTTCATCCAATTACGCATTGCTTGCAACCACCCGGAACCGTATTTCTGCCGGTTATCGCGAGCTTGGTTCCATATCTGTGGCGGCCGAGGCCATGTCGAAGAGGATGCTGTCCGGCAACCAGTCCCTGCTGGATCTGCTGGATGTGTATGACCGCCACTATCAGGCTCGCATGCGTCTGGTCAGCCTGCATGTGCTGGAAATGAACACCATTGCCCAGATCAGCCGGCTTGTGAATGGTGCGCCGCAGCCTGCCGCATCTACAAAAACCTTGAACATCATTGCCCCGGTCGAAAAACCGGTCGAAAAGACCGGGCCGGCTTCTGAGCCCGGGCCCGGCAGTGAAAAATCATCTTGATGGGGAGTTGTCATGGCTGTTGGTGGTGATGAACATAGCGGAGATGGTTCCGAAAGCTTCTGGCCTGGTTATGTGGATGCCGTAACAAACCTGGTGCTTAATCTGCTGTTCCTGCTTACGATCATGACCGTTGCCGTATTCATGTTTGCTCTGGAGCTTGGCAGGGCCAGTGTGGGCGGAAGCGGCAAGAAGGCCGCTCAGGTCAGCGGCGCTGAGTCATCGGCCACGATTAAATCCCTGGACAGCGGTATCGAGGAGCGCGAGTCCTCGGTTCGGAAGCTTAAGAAGCAGGTGGACGCATTGAGCCGGCAGACGCCGACCGATGTCGGTGACCTGCAGAAGAAGGTTGAGGCGATCAATGCGGCGCTGAACAGCGAGGTGCAGATCCTCTCCGAAATGCGGGCGCGTCAGGCCGCCATCGCCGCCAGCGCAACCAAGTTTGTGCCAGCCACTGTTGCAGTAGCCAAGCCTGTACGGGGACTTGAAAAGACTGTCGTTGACGATGCCGAGGTTGTAGTCCGCTTCGTTGATGAAGCGGTTACGCTGAACCAGCAGGAAAAGTCCCAACTCAGATCGGCCCTGCAGTCTGTGGTTAAAAAGGGCAGGGCGCGTATTGATGTGGAAGTGCCCAAGGGCTTTTCCGAGGCCAAACGGCTGGGCTTCTATCGCGCCATGGAGGTCAGGAACATGCTGCTGGAGTTGAAGCTGCCCCAGGACCGTATCGAAGTGGCGGTACGGGAAGGCCGGCGTAGCGCCAACGCCGCGATTGTGCGCGTGTCGGGAAGGTGATGGAGCGTTTTCTCAGCCGATACAGAACGCTGCGCCACGCCCTGGCCCAACTGTCACCCAGTCAGGCCTTTGTGCTGCTGGTGGCCGGTTCGGTTTTTCTGCTGCTCTTATGGTCGGCCCTGGCCCGTGTTGATATTATTGTCAGGACTGACGGCCGGATCATACCGGCTGGCAAGTCCCAGATCGTCCAGCATCTTGAAGGGGGCATCATTCGCAAGATTCTGGTTCAGGAGGGACAGGTGGTCAGTGCCGGACAGCCGATGATCGAACTGTCCGACATCCAGGCCCGTTCCTCCCTGGGGCAGGATCAGTCCCGCATGGCGGCGCTTAAAGGACGCGAGGCGCGTTTGCTGGCCGAGGTCAATGGCGCTGCGTCCATTGCCTTTCCTGCGGATCTCAAGGATGCCAGTGTAATCAATGTGGAAACCGTGGCCTGGAAGGCCAGGCGTGCCCAGCTGGCGGAAGAGACCCGGATGCTGCGGGCGCAGGCGCTGCAGAAGAGCAACGAATTTTCCGAGCTGGTTTCCAAACGCCAGAATCTGAACAAGGAGCTGGAGGTGGCCCAGAAGCATTACCGCCTGATTGATGGGCTGAGAAGGAACAATGCGGCCTCGGAGTTGGAAGTGCTGGACAGCCAGTCACGCATACAGCGGCTGAATTCACAGATTGCGGAAGCGGCCACGGCAATTCCCCGCATCCAGGCCGCCAGGGCCGAAGCGGATTCCAGGGCCAACGAGGTGGTAGCCCGATTCCGGGCCGAGGCGTCTTCGGCATTGACCCAGGTGCGTGAGGATATGCAAAAGGCCGGTCACGGCATCGACGCCACCAGCGACCGGCTGGATCGCAATATTGTCAGGGCGCCGGTTTCGGGCTTCATCAATAAACTGAATGTCGCCACCCTGGGGGGTGTTGTCAGGCCCAGCGAAGCCCTGCTGGAGATTACCCCCAACGACCAGCGGATTGTGATTGAAACGCGGGCCAATCCCAATGACCGTTCAAACTTGAGAAGGGGCTTGACAGCACATGTGCGTATCGGCGCGTACAGTTATACCGCCTTCGGCGTGCTGACGGGCAAGGTCACTGATGTCAGCGCCGACAGCATCAGTGACGAAAAGGGTGGACGTTACTACCGCGTCAATATCGAGGTTTCGGCTGAAGAAGCTGCCAAGAGCCTCAAATCGGGCCATGGCGCATTGGTGCCCGGCATGGCGGCCAGCGTGGACATAGTCGTTGGCAAGCGCGCGATCCTTTCCTATCTGATTTCACCGCTGGCGCGTTTCAGGGACGGGGTTTTTCGTGCCGGTGCAAACTGATTGAACACAGGACTTATTAACGATAAGCGAGAGAAACCATGCTCAAACAACTGAAGGTCTACTACATCTTTATTCTAATGCCTTTCGTCCTGATGCTGGCCGGTGCTGCCGTCTATGCGGATGTCATCATGCTGACCCTGAGCCGCAATCCCCATCCCCAGATCAACTACACGATCTTTTTTATCATCGTGGTGGGTGGCGGGCTGGTCGTCAGAAGTCTGCGTCGGCTGATGCAGGAGGCCAAGGCCCTGTCCGAGTTTTCTTCTGCCATCCGTTCCGGCACGGACCTGGAAACACTGCAGAAGATGGCGATTGGCTTTGACGGTGATATCTCCTATGTGCTCCGGATGATTGCCGCTTCCGGCGGCCGCTCCATATCCCATCAGGAACAGACCGCCATTGAGCACGAGCTGACCAAGGCTACCAATCGTATGACCCGCCGCAATGCGCTGCCCCAGTACCTGACCGGGCTGCTGGTCGGCATGGGGCTTGTCGGCACATTTATCGGCCTGCTTTCAACCCTGAACGATATCTCCAGTCTGATCAGCAGTTTTGCCGATATTGACATGAGCGCGGCAAACCCGCTGACCGTGTTTCGAAATATGATCGAAAAAATGAAGGCGCCGATGACCTCCATGGGCATCGCCTTTTCTGCCTCGCTGTTCGGCCTTTTAGGTTCGATTGTGCTTGGCCTGATGATGGTGGGCATCCGCCGTTTGCAGGGGGATATCATCTCGTTGCTCGGTTCCGAAGTGGCCCAGCACATCGAATTTGCCTTGGCCCACGAAGGCTTTACCTACAGCAAGGGCGCTCTCAAGCTGGGGCTTAATCAACTGGGCAGGGATACGATTACCTCCCGTGATGTTATGGCCAGGCCGGTTCAGCCTATCTCAGGACCGTTGCAGGGGGTGCCAGTGGCTGGTGCCGTTGTGGCGGACGGTGTTGCAGCAGATGCGCAGCCGCTGGATGACATGGCCGGCATGCAGGATGCTGGTTCGGGTGAATATGTGCAGCCCATGGCTGGCGGAACTGCTGCCACTGGTCTCTTTATGGGGGATGAGGCGCGTATTCTGATGCGCATCGAAGAGCGGCTGGCGGAAACCTCCCGGTTGCAGTCACGGGCGCTGAATACGGAAATGGACGACTTCAGGAAGCAGCGGGCGGATATGCTGCGTACGCTCACCGAGCATACGGAAGCCAGCAACAACTTCCGCAGCGAGCTGCAGCGGGTGGGCCGTCAGCTGGGCAGCATCCTGTCGGTAATGGAAAAGGGCAACGTTGACGTGGTGGCCGAGATGTCGGAACTGACGGTTCGTCTTGCCGGAGATTTTACCGAATCACACAGGATCATGCTGGCTCAGGTCGAGGAACAGCGCCGGCTTAACGAAAGACTGGAACAGGTGCTGTCCGGCAAGTAGGTCAGCCCGGTGTAATGGCAGGTTGTTGAAGGTGTGTCGCCAAAGGAGGCCGTCATGGCTCAGGAAAACACAATCAAAAACGCGGAATTGCTTAAAAAGGCGATTGGCGAGGGGCGGGTTGAAACAGCCGCTATTGCGGCCGATGGAAGCATCAGTGTGCGTCACGGCCAGGCGGCGCTCAAGTCGGTTGATGTGGCTGATGTGGATCTGGTGCTTGGGTTTTCCGACGGCAGTTATGTGGTCATCCCCTATGGCGCCTTGGAGGCGACCGGCGGCAGCAGACATCAGGTGGTTTTCAGTGACGGCAGTGCCGACCTGGGCCATGTTTTCAAGATGGTCGGAATCAGTAATCCAGCCAGATCTGGCAGCCTGAGGGTCGTCAGCGGTGTGGTTGACGCCGCCGAGATTCAGGATGAAGGCAGGCGCTCGGACTATGAAGAACCGGCCGCGCAGGATTTGCCTGCTCCGCCTGCCCCGATGATAAAGATCAGCGCCGGCCCTGCGCCGGCCGGGAAGGGCCCTGGTCTGGGGGGCAGCGGTTACGGCGAGGGAGAAGGTGAGGTGCCGGCCACGGTTACACCGCTTACCACGCCTCAAGCCCCGGTCTACCGCGTTGGCACCAAGCAGCAGGCCAGTGTGCAGGACATACTCAACGGTCTGGGGCTGGGTGAACAGCCCAATGTGGCCCAGCAGATGTACACCTCCAGCCAGTTCAAACTGACCCCCTCCGGACGGGCCGACCAGCCGCTTGGATCGTATGAATCCAATCTCACATCGGCTCAGCTGGCCCAGCGCTACAGCCCTGCCGGCCAATCCACACGCGAGGTGATTAATGGTTCTGCCGGTGATGACAGTATCGCCCATAATGCGGCTTTCAGTTCCGGCACTGGCCAGTGGGCCAAGACCATTCACATGGATTTCAACAACTTTTCGGAAGTTACCTCAATCCAGATCGTGGTCAATGCGGCCAAACTGGCCATGATTCCAGGTTTTGATATTGTCGGGACCGGGGTTACAAGAACCGCTCCCAACTCCAATACCTGGGTTATTACCCCTGCGGCGGATATCTTCAGCTATGGTCAGGATATCTCCATTGTCTATGATGTCAGCGACAGTGCCTCCGCAGCGGTGGATTTCGGCGCGGATATCGTTGTCGGCGGCAAGACCGGCCCGCTCAGCTTCGAGGTGACCAACAACCTTACCCTGACCTGGCGTGAAGCGACCAGTGAGGCGGATTTTACCGTGACAGACACATCCGGCAACCAGATGATGGTGCTGCCGAGGGCTGGTCTTGGTGTGGATGTGTACGCTGGCGACGGCAATGATACCGTTTATGCCGGTGCTGGCAACGATATGATCAAGGGCCAGGCCGGCAATGACAGCCTGTTCGGCGGTAGCGGCAGCGATACGCTCAATGGCGGCGCCGGTGCGGATGCGCTGGATGGCGGCCAGGGTATCGATACGGCAACCTATGCCGATGCCGGCAGCGGCGTTACAGCTATCCTGGACACAACCGGCACCGGCCTGATCAACACCGGTGAGGCGGCCGGGGATACCTACATCAATATTGAGAACCTGACCGGTTCGGAGCATGACGACATACTGATCGGTGATGCCCAGGCCAACGTGCTGACCGGCGGCAGCGGCAGCGACAAGCTGGTCGGCCGCGGCAATGGTGATACGCTGGATGGCGGCGATGGTACCGACACGGCCAGTTACGAATTTGCCAACAGTGCAGTCACAGTCAGCCTCACTTCCGGCAGCGGCACTCAGGGTGAAGCGGATGGTGATCGCCTGATATCGATTGAAAACCTGATCGGCTCATCATACGACGACACATTCACCGGTGCAGCCGGCATTCAGGCCAATGCCTTTGACGGTCGAGGCGGCAGCGACACAGTTAGCTACGCACCATCCGCCGATGGTGTTACGGCCGTGCTAGATCCAGTACTGTTGCTAAGTCCGGTTGCCCAGACCAATGATGCCGCCGGGGATACCTTCACCAACATCGAGAACCTGACCGGTAGCGCCTATGCCGACCACCTGATCGGCGACAACAACAACAATATTCTGAATGGTGGCGCCGGCGACGATCTCTTAGAAGGTCTTGGCGGTGCAGACCGTTTCATTGGCGGCAACGGCAACGACACGGTCAGTTACTCTAATTCGACCCTCGGCGTGGTCTCAAGTCTAACCAGCGTGTTCACTGCCGGTCCTGCCGTTACCCAGATTAATGACGCCCTCGGTGACAGCTATGACAGCATCGAAAATCTGACCGGTTCTGCCGAGAACGATACCCTGATTGGCGACACTGGCGCCAACCGTCTCGAAGGCGGCACTGGTGATGATGTGCTGGAAGGCATGTCCGGCGCCGATACGTTGCTGGGGGGGGCGGGCAGCGATACAGCCAGTTATGCCCACGCCACTGGCTATGTCAAGGCATCGCTGACCGCCGGGTTGGCAGGATTCAGCAACGAAGGGGATGCGGCCGGGGACAGTTACGACAGTGTTGAAAACCTGGTTGGCAGCAGTTTTGACGACACCCTGATCGGCAACAGCGCAGATAATGTGATCACAGGTGGTGACGGCGATGATGTGCTGGAGGGGATGGCCGGGGCAGACCAGTTGATCGGCGGCAATGGCAGCAATACGGCCAGTTATGCCTACAGCCCTGATCAGGGGGGCGGTCTCGGCGTGACGGTTTCCCTGCTTGATCCGGCGGTGAATACAGGTGACGCGGCCGGAGATACGTTTATCAACATCCAAAACCTATCTGGCTCGGCATACAACGACACATTGACCGGAGACGGTAACGCCAATAGTATTCACGGCAATGCCGGTAACGACACCATTATCGGCGGAGCAGGCACAGACACACTTTACGGTGACAGCGGAAACGATACGCTCTACGATGATCTGAGCGGGGCAGCCCAGCTGTATGGCGGCAGCGGTGACGACACGATAATTTTCAGCGCCTTTGATGCCGATAACGATATCATCGATGGCGGTGCAGGAAACGACACGCTAGTTTCAAATTATAGTGGTAGCAGCCAGAGCACGGTAAACCTGTATTCCGGCTCCATCAGCTTCCCTAACAATTATACTGCCACTCTGGTCAGCATCGAAAACTATACTGCTTCCGGCAGTAACACCGCTTATGTTTATGCCGGAAATAACGACAATGTTATTACCGGCGGCAGCACCCTGAACGACTATGTGGACTACCGCTATGCCGTGGCCGGAGTAAACGCCAACCTGTCTAGCGGCGTGGTTACCGGCGGCAGTGGCAACGACACCCTCAGTGGTATCGAACATATCTATGGCAGTCAGTGGAGTGATGCCCTGACCGGCAATGGGGCCAACAATACCATCCGCAGCTTATACGGCGCCGATTACATCGATGGCGGCGATGGCACCGATACCTGGTATATGGACTGGGGCGGGGCATCAACCACCGCTTCAATTCTGACGGCGACCCAGAACGCCGCCATGGGCATCGTCATGACCGGCGAAGCGGCCGGCAAGACCGTGGTTAATGTGGAAAACATTACTGCCATCTATGGGGACTGGATCTACGGCAATGAAGCTGCCAACAATCTCTATGGCCGTGGCATGATTGAGGGTTTTGTCGGCGCAGATGTTATCCGTGGCAACGGCAGCAATGCCACCGCCAGCTATGCCAATGCCGGCAACAGCTATCTTGCCGGTCAGGGCGTGACGACAGGTAGCGGAGTTGGTGTGACCGCCAACCTGACCACCACAGCCTTTACCCACGGTGGGCAGGTCGTTAACAGCGGTGATGCCGCCGGAGATACCTATAATAATATCAGAAATCTGTACGGTTCAGCCTACAACGATCACCTGATCGGCAACAGCGCTGCCAATACCCTGACCGGCGGGACCGGCGATGATGTGCTGGAAGGTCTGGGTGGCGCCGACATACTGCGGGGCGGGGCAGGTACAGACACGGTTTCCTATGCCCATGCCAATGCCGCTGTGCTGGTGGATATCGATAACAACAGTTCCAGGGCTGGCTCCATGACAGGCGACGCTGAGGGAGACACCTTTTATGAAATTGAAAATATTATCGGCTCCGCCTTTAACGATTCTCTCTATGGAGACAACTACGACAATATCCTGATTGGGGGTGCGGGTAACGATTTATTAGACGGCGGTGCCGGATTTGATACTGCCAGCTATGCCGGTGCCACTGGTCCGGTTTCAATCAACCTTGCCACAGGCACGGTCACCGGCGCAGCCGGCAATGACACCCTGGTCAGTATCGAGCGGGTGATCGGCACCAGCTATGCCGATACGGTTACCGGCAGCGCGGGCGATGACATCCTGGATGCGGGTGATGGCGCAGACAGCATTGATGGCGGAGCAGGTTCGGATACCGTCTCATATGCTTCCGCATCCGGAGGCCGGACGGTCAACCTGCTGACCGGCGTCAACAGCGATGGCGATACACTAACCAGTATTGAAAACATTACCGGTTCACGCTATGGCGATGTCCTGACTGGCGATACCGGTAACAATATCATTGAAGGCGGGTTGGGTAACGACACCCTGGACGGCGGTCTGGGCAATGACACCGCCAGCTACGCCTCGGCAACCAGCGGGGTGACGGTCAGCCTAAAACTGGCCACAGCACAGAATACCAGCGGCGCGGGCACGGACACCCTGGCCGGATTCGAAAACCTGATTGGTTCGGCCTACAATGACACCCTTACCGGAGATGCCGGGGCCAATATTCTGACCGGCGGTGATGGTAATGATCTGCTGATTGCCGGCGCTGGCGGGGCTGACAGCCTGATCGGCGGCAGCGGCACCGATACAGCCAGCTTCAGCGATGCTACAGCTGGTGTTGCCATTACTATTAACGGCAGCGGTACCAATGCCGATGGAGCCACGGTAACCCTGACCGGTATAGAAAATTTGATTGGTTCCGCGTACAATGACACCCTTACGGGAGACTCTCTTAACAACCTGATCATCGGCGGCACTGGAGACGACATTATCAATGGCATGGGGGGCAACGACACGGTTTCCTACGCCGACACCACATCATTTGTTACCGTCAATTTAGCCAATACCGGTGTCAACGTCAGCGGTGGAGCCGGCAATGACTCGCTCAGCAACGTGGAAAACATCATCGGTTCCGCATATCACGATACCATCACCGGCGACGGAGCTGACAACGTGATCGAAGGGGGGCTGGGCAACGACATCCTCAATGGCGGCGCCGGAAGCGACACAGCTAGTTACACTTCAGCCGGCAGCGGCGTGACGGTCAGTCTGGCAGTGAGCAGTCCACAAAATACGGGTGGAGCCGGAACCGATACCCTTTCCAACTTTGAAAATCTGCTGGGCAGTGCTTACAATGACACTCTTATCGGTGATGGCAATGGCAACATTCTCTCCGGCGGCGCCGGTGACGACCTGCTGATTGGTGGAGCCGGGGCTGACACCCTGAACGGTGGTAACGGGAATGATACCGCTAGCTACCAGGGCTCCAATGCGGCCGTATCGGTCAACCTGACCACCGGCGCAACATCCGGCGGAGATGCTGCGGGCGATGTGCTCTCCAGCATCGAGAACCTGACCGGATCGTCCCACAATGACAGGCTTTACGGTGATGCCGGGGACAACCTGATCAACGGCGGTGCCGGCAATGACCTGATTTATGGCTACGCCGGAAACGACATACTGGATAGCAGAACGGGGCGTGATACCGCCTACGGTGGTGACGGCAACGACACCTTCTATGTCGATGCCCAGGGGACTATTGCCAATGGCAATCTACCCACACTGGTAGATGGACAAAACAACACCAGCTGGGCTTATGGTGGTGGCGACACGGTCAAGCTGTTCAATCTGGGTGGCAGTTATTCCCTGACCACCCTGGCCAATGTGACCAACAATATGGAAAAACTTGACATTTGCGATGGTTCCAGCACCAACTTATCGCTCACCAGTCTGGATGTACGCAACTACTGCGACGCTGGCAACGGCTCCCAGCTATGGGTGTTGGCGGACTCGGGAGATGCCCTGGATTTGAGCGGTCTGTCGGCGGTTGGTGATACCTACCTGCAAAGTTCCGGTGCCAGCGGTTTTACCGACTATACCGTCTATAACGCGTCCGGCACCCAGGTGGCCCAGATCCACTGGCAGACTGCGTGAGCACCGGGGAGCGCTGATTGGATATGTCCCATACAACCGCAACTAGGCAGAGTGCCGACGACATACTGACGGACAGGCGGGCTGTCCTGGATGCTGTCAGGCTGTTGTGCCGCAATAATCCGCCTGCAGGGGCGCTGCTGCGGTTGCCGATCAGCCGTTTGACGTCGCAGACCGGAAATTGGGCCCGTCAGGCAAACCAGATGAGCCGGATCGGTTTTTCAGTGCGTTATGCTGCAGCACCGCTGCATGAGGTGCTGGAACTGCCCGGTGAGCTGATACTGATGCAGTCGGCAGGTGGCGGTTTTGTGCTGCTCCATCGCGATGAACAACGCTGGCACCGGATCGGAAAGGACGGCCTGCCCCTGGCCGAACCGGTTGATCCAGCCAGTGACACATATGTGGAGGCGGTCGTGCTGCGCATGCCGCTGTCCAAACTGAATCTGGAAGGCATCTCATCACTGGCGGCATTGTGGCCGGAACTGCGGGCTGCCTGGCTCGAGATCGGCCTGGCCGGGCTGCTGATCAACGCCGGTCAGTTGCTGCTGCCGCTGTTCGCCATGCTTGTGTACGACAAGGTGGCCAATAATGCCCTGTTTGAAACCCTGTGGGCGCTGGCGGCCGGCATGGCCATATATGTTGCCACTGATGCCGGCATGCGCCTGATCCGCAGCTGGACTACCGAACGGATCGCGAACAGGTTGACGCTGCGCAGCGATGAAACCCTCTGGCACAGATTGCTGGGCCAATTCGGCACACCTCCGGGCGGTTTTTCCAACTTCCTCTCCAATTACCGTGATCTGGCCCTTTCCCGTGATTTTGTTTCCTCCCTCTACCTGCTGGCGCTGGCAGACATCCCTTTTTTATTGCTCTATCTGCTGGTAATCGGTGTTATTGCCTGGCCGCTGATGCTGGTTGCCATGCTGCTGGCAGCGGCATACGCAATGGCTGGCCTCAGGATGCAGGCCAGGATCAATGATCTGGCCCGCGAGTCCGAGAAACGTAATACAAAGAAGATGACCTTCATGGGGGATGTGCTTGCCAGCCTGGATCTGCTGAGAACTGCTCCCGGGGGTAACACCTTCCTGCGGGCCTGGCGCGATCTGACCGACCGGTCAGCCGAAGCGGATGCGGGGCGCCGGCTTGCATCTACCCATCTGGGGACGCTTGCGGCCATTGGGCAGACCGTCACCACCGTGGTCATGCTGGTGGTTGGCGTTTATCTGATCAGCTACCGCGCCTTGAGCATCGGCGAATTGATCGCCTGCAACCTGCTGGCTGGCCGTGCCATGGCCCTGGTGGCATCTCTCTTCATGGTTACTGGCAAGTGGCAGGATTTCCAGCGCGCGGCTGTCAGGATGGAAAGCAGTCTGGAGCAACCACAGTTGCATGAGTATACGCCCCGGCCGGATGTCGCCGGCCATCTGCTGGTGACGGATCTTACAAAACTGTATGAGGGACGGCCCGCGGCACTGGAAAAGGTCAGCTTTCGTGTTGTGCCTGGCGAGCGGATTGCCCTGCTGGGCCGACCGGGTGCCGGCAAGACCACGCTGCTGCGCTGTCTGGCTGGTATTTGCGATTACGATAGTGGTCAGATCCTGGTCGATGGCCTCTCGCTGACGCATATTTCCCGGCGGGACCGCACCAACTGGCTGGCATACAAATCCCAGGATCCGGTTGTCTTTGCCGGCAGCCTGGAGGACAACCTGCTGATTGCGACCAGTGGTGATCGCACCCGCTTGGCGCAAGCGATCTGGGCGTCGGGGCTGGAGGATGAATTCAGTAGCGGACGCATGTCGCTGGGTATGCGGCTGGCGGAACGGGGTGGCAATCTTTCCGGCGGTCAGCGTCAGAAAGTGGCGCTGGCGCGTGCCTTTGCCCAGCAATGCCGGTTCCTGCTTTTGGATGAGCCGACAGCGGGACTTGATCCGGACAGCGAACGGATGCTGGCGGAACGCATCCCTGACCTGCTGGGTTCCAGAACCACATTGCTGATGACAACCCACAGCGTCATCATGCTGGGGCTTGTCCGGCGTGTGCTGGCTTTGGACAAGGGCCGGATCATTGCGGATGGTGAGCGGGAAAAACTGGTCAGAACGGCATGAACTGAAATGAAAAGGCCCGCAAATTTCGCGGGCCTCATTTCAACTTTAATCTTTGCACCCCCAACGGGGTCATTCCGGCCGGAAACTTTAGCCGGACATAAACTCAACTGACATATGGTTTTCGGTAAAAAATTCCTCTATTCCACCGTCCTCCTGTTCAATTGTCGTTATGTTTCAAGGCAGCGCTAACCTTGTTTAAAATATAGCCTGCCAGGCCGGATAAAACAGTCTTTTTTTAAAAAAAAATCCCGTGTATAATCAGTCGTTATGTTTGGGGGGCAAAAGCCCCCCATTTTTTGTATTGAGTTTTTAACGTCCCTTGAGTGGCCCAAACAGGTATTCCAGCCCGTTGACCTTGATCTCGTAGACGGTTTGCAGCATGGCACCCAGCTTGCCTTTGGGAAAACCCTGCTGGGACAGCCAGACGACGTATGGCTCGGGCAGATCGACCAGCAGCCGCCCGCTGTATTTGCCGAAAGGCATGCGCATGGCAGCCAGTTCCATCAACTGCTCGTGTCCGAACCCAGCCATCCCGGTTTCCGGTTGTATCTGTTCCATAATGGCTAGCGGATCTCAACCAATTCGATTTCAAAGGTCAGATCTTCGCCGGCCAGCGGGTGGTTGCCGTCAAAGGTTACACTATCTTCAGCCACTGCCACCACGGTCACATCAAATGAATCGTCATCATCGTTGGTGATGGTCAGTTCGTCACCGACCTCTGGCTTCATGTCTTCAGGCATTTCATCCCGTCCGACCGTGAAAACCTTTTCCTCGTCATATTCACCAAAGGCATCCATGGCAGGCACAACCACGCTCTTTTTCTCGCCAGGCTCCATGCCAATCAGTGCACGGTCAACCTGGGGGAAAAACTCTTCGGCACCAATGGTGAACTCCATAGGTCCGGTTTCTTCGCAACCGCATTCATCGTCGCTGCCGCAATCGTGACTTTCATAGGTGGAGTCGAAAACAGAGCCGTCCTCCAGTTTGCCGATATAGTGGATCTGTACCTTGTCGCCGTCTTTTACTTTTGCCATTTTCCAAGCCTTTCAAATAAGTTGTATGCGATGCGCATGTGGCCGACAGCATACGAAAAGCGGGCCGTGGAGTCCACAAAAAAACAGCATGACAGCCGGTTGCCTTTGATGGCCTGTTGCTCCAATTGAATGCCTTGCCGCTTCCGGGGGCTAATGGTATGCTTCGGCAGATCCTGGTTTATTATCCGGGATGCGGTGTGAGAATTATTAATGGGGAGGGATGATATGGAAGAACGGCTGACGGATCTGGAACTGCGGTTCATGCAGCAGGAAAAGACCCTGCAGGATTTGAGCGATGTGGTTTACAGGCAGGAACAGCAGATTGTGACACTGGAGAGGGCGGTGCTTCTGCTGACCCAGCAGTTGCGCAGCATGGCTGCTTCCACTGCTGCAGAAGCCGATCCTGAAGAACGGCCACCCCATTATTGATGGTGGCTATTCTTGCAGTACTTTTTTCAGCACCTTCTCCATCTCCTGGATCTGGTAAGGTTTCTGAATAAAGCCGGCCAAACCCTTGCTGGCGAATCTGCCGGAGATTTCCTGTTCGGTGTATCCGCTGGATACAATCACATGTGCGTTCGGGTCAATCTTGCGTAACTCTCGGAAGGTCTGCTCCCCGTCCATGTGCGGCATGGTCAGGTCCAGTATCACACAGGTAATCTGGCCTTTGTACTGATTGTAAAGTTCCAGGGCTGAAAAACCATCAGCGGCAGTTAGGGCCTGGAATCCGAACAGTTCAAGCATGGCCTGCCCCATGTGACGGATGCTTTCCTCGTCATCAACCAATAGTACAATGCCCTCTGCTTTCAACAGCCCTTCGCTTTCAGCATCTCTTTTATTCTCGACGCATGTCTCTGTGGCCTCTGTGGCGGGCGGCAGCAATATGGTAAAGGTGGCGCCTTGTCCCTTTTGGCTTTCAACCATGATGGCACCCCTGTGCCCCCTGACGATGCCGATTACCGCTGACATGCCCAGTCCTCTGCCGGTGAACTTGGTGGTGAAGAACGGTTCGAAAATCTTTGATACGGTATCCTGGTCCATGCCGCAACCGGTGTCGGCAATCTTCATGTAGACGTAATCGCCTTCCGGCAGGTTGTCCATGACCCATGCTCTGGCCAGCATTGATTCATCGCAGTACATGGTGCCGGTTGAGATGGTGATGTCGCCGGTGCTGTCTTCCAACGCCTCGGACGCGTTGATGATCAGGTTCATGATTACCTGGCTGATCTGGGCCGTATCCACCATGACCGGTGGCAGGTCATGCTGCAGTTCCAGGTGCAGACTGGCTTTCTTTGATACGGAAACATCCAGCAGAATGGCAATTTCGCAGATGATCAGGTTGATGTCCTGCGGCTTGATCAGAAAATGACCCTTGCCGGAATAGGCCAGCATCTGGTGAGACAGTTCTGATGCACGCCTGGCGGCAGACTCGATCTCCCTCAGGTTTGCTGCTACAGGTGAACCGGGCGGCAGCTGCAGGCTGGCCAGTTCGGCGTTGCCCATGATCGCCATCAGGATGTTGTTGAAATCGTGGGCGATGCCGCCGGCCAGCACCCCCAGGCTTTCCAGCTTCTGCACATGCAGCATCTGCTCCTCAATGCGGCGGTTTTCCTCTTCCAGCCGTTTCTCTTCGGTGACGTCGCGGCCGAGAACCAGCAGATGTGCCTTGCCGTCTGCTACAAATCGGGAGAGGTAGTAACGGGCGGTTACCCTTCTGCCGAAGGTGGTGTGCAGGTCAGTTTCGATCGGTCTGGGTATGCCGTCGGCCAGCACCTGCTCTGCAATTCCTGTCAGGCCGGCTTCGTGCCAGGATGGCAATTCCCTGAAGTTCTGGCCGATCAGTTGTTCTATGGTGCTGCCGGCGATATCGGCGGCAGCCTGGTTGGCCTGGATGCAACGTCCGTTTTCTCCGTCGAAAACCCTGATACCCATGGGCGAGCTTTTCAGCAGCGTTTCCACAAAACCGAGCGCCTTGTGGATTTCTTCATTGTGCTTTTTACGTTCGGTGATGTCGGAAAATATGGTGGCGAACCCGTTCTGCTCCCAGGGGACGACGGTCACATCCAGATGCATGTTCAGTGGCTGGTAGAACAGTTCGTATTTGAGCGATTGGCCGGAGGCAACCACCTTGGAAAAACGCTCCAGGAACGGTGGGGGAGATTCCTTGTAGGCGATGCTGGCCAGCTGACCGACTACCCTCCCACGGCTGATGCCCAGGATCTGCTCATAGGCCGGGTTGACGTCGATGATCAGGTAGTCGGACGGATCGCCGGAATCATTGTAAACAAGGCGGTGCAGGGCTACTCCCTCGGTCATCTTTTCGAACAGTAGGCGAAAGCGCTGCTCACTCTCCCGCAACAGGCCGATGCTGCGTTGCTGCTCCACGATCTTCCAGACCGCATCCATCATCAAGGTCAGTTGGCGCACATCGGTTTCGTCGTAGTCCTCGGCCTTATTGGCTACACCTACTACAGCCACGATCCGGCCGCTGTTGAAAATCGGCAGGGTCAGAAACCTGAAGAGCGGCGCATGTCCTGGCGGATAGCCCTTTTTCAGCAGGTGTTCGGCCTGGAAATCGTTGACGATGATCGGCCTGCGCTGGCGCACCGTTTCACCCCACAACCCGGTCTTGTCGAGTTCATAGCAGCTTTGCGGGTTGGCAATGCTGCACTCGCGCATCACCTCCCGTGACCAGCTGTTCAGCTCGAACAGCCGGGTTTGCTCGTCATAGTAATAGATGTAGCCAATCCGGCTGCCGGTCATCCTGATCGATTCTTCCAGGGTGTAGTCCAGTAGCTCCTGCCGGGATGAAAACTCACGCTGGGCGATGTTGAGCAGGCTCTCCAGCCTGATTTCATTCAGGTTCTGTACGGCAGATGTGGAGTTGTGGTCGCTCATCAGTTCTCTTTCAGTGCTGAAATTGTGTCGCAATTACCAGCTAATCTTTGTAGAATCTATCACACTATTGAACCAGTTTCTGTATTATCTGATATTTTTTTGGGGGAGTATTAATGCGATATTCACCGCTTTTGACAGACCTGTACGAATTGACCATGATGGCCGGTTATCTGGAAGAGGGAATGGCTTCGGAGACAGCTGTCTTTGACCTCTACTTTCGCACCAATCCCTTTGAAGGGGGATATGCTGTTTTTGCTGGTCTGGAGCCGGCATTGTCGTGCCTGGAAGCATTGCGTTTCAATGCAGAAGAAATCGATTATCTTCGTGGCCTTAATATGTTCAAGCCGCGTTTTATTGAGTACCTGAAGGAATTCAGGTTTCGCGGGCGGATTACAGCACCGCCGGAAGGCACAGTCGTTTTTGCCAGCGAGCCGCTGCTGACTGTGGAGGGTACGCTGGCCGAGACCCAGTTGGTGGAGACGGTACTTTTGAACATCATCAATTTTCAGACACTGGCAGCCACCAAGGCTGCCCGCGTTTGCCATGCCGCGGCCGGTGGCGAGGTGATCGAGTTTGGTCTGCGTCGCGCCCAGGGGCCGGACGGCGGTCTGTCCGCTTCACGGGCGGCCTGTATCGGCGGCTGCAGCAGTACCAGCAACGTGCAGGCTGGTATGGATTATAATTTGCCGATCAAGGGTACCCATGCCCATAGCTGGGTGCAGTCCTTCCCCGATGAGTTGAGCGCTTTTATGGCTTATGCCGATGTGTTTCCGGACAGCACTGTGTTGCTGGTTGATACCTACAATGTGCTGAAAAGCGGCGTGCCCAATGCCATCACTGTTGCACGGCGACTGCGCGCACAGGGGCATGAACTGCGCGGTATTCGGCTCGATTCTGGCGATCTGGCATATCTCTCCCGAGAGGCGCGCCGCATGCTGGATGGGGCCGGCTTCCCGGATGTCAGGATCGTCGCCTCCAATGAGCTGGATGAGTATGTGATTGATTCCATCCGTGATGAAGGGGGCAGGGTGGATATCTACGGTGTCGGCACCAAACTTGCCACCTGTGCCGGACCTGGCGGTGTGGCCCTGGGCGGTGTCTACAAGCTGGCCCAGGTGGGTGAGACCCCCAAGCTGAAGGTTACCAATGATATTGCCAAGGCCACCTTGCCGGGACGCAAGCAGGTGCTGCGGGCCACTGGCCACGACGGCGGTTTTCTGCAGGATATTATCTGTCTTGCAGGGGAAATCCCCAGGGCCGGTGATGTGGTCTACCACCCGGTCAATCCGCTGCAGCATACTGAGATCCCGTCCGGGGCTGTTCTACAGGACTTGCGTCGGATGGTCATGGAGAACGGTTGCCGCATTTTGGAACCGGAAGACCTGACGACCATGTCACGGCGCTGCCGCAGCCAGCTTGCACTCTTGCCGCAGGGCTGTCTGCGGTTCATCAATCCCCATCGTTACAAGGTCTCGATTTCCGAGCCGCTCAACGACCTGCGCTGCAGCATGATCCGGGCGACCGGAGAAAGGGCGAAAGCCGATGATTGAATCAAGGGCGCTGCTGATTGTGGATGTGCAGAACGATTTCTGTCCCGGTGGTGCGTTACATGTGCCGGATGGTGACCGGGTGGTTGGCCCGATTAATCGGCTTGCCGACCTGTATGTCCAAGCAGGTTTGCCCGTATTGGCCAGCCGGGACTGGCATCCGCCGGTGACAAAACATTTCCGCGATTACGGTGGTGCCTGGCCGGTGCACTGCGTACAGCATACCAGTGGCGCAGACTTCCATCCCCTTTTGCTGTTGCCTGACGATGCTGTGTTGCTCTACAAAGGCGGTGATCCGGAAAGGGACGCCTATTCGGCCTTTGACGCCCTGACTGCGGAAGGGGAGAGCCTGGCAAGCCTGCTGGCACGGATGGGTATCGGGGAGTTGTGCATCTGTGGCCTGGCAACCGACTACTGTGTCAAGTCCACGGTGTTGGACGCCCTGGGCAGGGGGCTGGGGGTCTCTGTGGCGGCTGATGCCGTGGCTGGTGTGGATTTGGTGGCAGGTGATTCTGAAAGCGCCCTGGAAGAGATGGCCCGGGCTGGAGCCCGGTTGTGCATGGTTGCAAACGGGGATTGCTGCTGAAACTGTATGCTGGAGAATGAAATGTCAGCAAAAAGGGGCCCTGATGTGGGCCCCTTTTGTTTGAAATTCGGTACGGAACGAGTGATTATCTGTGCTCGGCGGGATGATCTTTGTCTTTGTCCCGATCCGTTCTGGACTTGTAGGGGCCTTTGTGGTCCTGATCCTTTCGGCCCTGCTGATCAGGCTTCTGTCTGGATTCCGGTGCTGCAGGCCTTTGGGGCTGGCTGCCGCGGTATGTGGCCGGCTGTCTGCTTCCGGCTGCTTCCGGACGGTAGGGACGGATATCCTTATGCTGTTCCGTTTGTCTTGCCGTCGGTGACGGCTGTCTGCCAGGATACTGGTCTTTACGCTGCTCCGGTTGTTTTGCCTCCGGCTTGATATCGCGGTAAGGCTGGCCGCCCCGGTACTGATCCGGCTTTTTGTAGGGTTTGGCATCCCTGTACTGGTATTTGTCCGGTTGCCTGGAACCGGCATCAGGCTGGCGATAAGGCTTTGTGTAGCGATACTCCGGCTGCTTTGCTTCTGGCTTGACACCACGGTACTGCTCCGGCTGTTTGTACGGTTTGACGTCCCGGTACTGGGGAGACTTGGGGGCAGCCGTCCTGGGCTGGGCCGGTTTCAATCCGTAATATGCGTCGCTGCGTTTGATGCGGTGCTGCTGTTCCAGCATCCTGCGGTGGTGCTCGATTTTGGTACGCTCAACCTTGTGTGTCCGGCGCCAGCTTTCCATCTGCTGTGGGGTCATGCGTCTGCCGTTGGAATACCAGTTTTCGCTGCGGATCCGTCGGCCGTTTTTGTAGAAGACTACGTCCACATATCCGCCACGGTTCTCATAGACATAATAGTCGTAGCGGTAGTTGACCACAACCGGAGGCGGCAGATAGACCGGCTCACTGTAGTTGATGACCGGCGAGACGTACTCGGGCGGCGCGGTGTCATATTCGCCCGGAGGCGGCGGTGGATGGTGGGCGGCGATATAGCAGCCACTCAGCAGCATGGTGCCTGAAAGTGCAATCAAGGCGAAGGCTGATTGTCTCTTCATCTGGTGCGCTCCTTTGTCAGGGATTGGGGTGTTTGCCAGGGATGGCAATTTGTCTGTCAATGTCAGGAACAGTTATAGCACCATTGCTGTGGATGAAAAAGCATTTATCCCGTAAAAGTCAGTGGCCCTTTTGGGGGGCCTGCTTTTCGGCCAGGATGCTGCGGTCAGCCCACCGTTTTCTTGAACCTGGCAATGGCCGTAGCCATCACGGCCACTCCGATGACGGCCAGGGCGGCCAGTTGGGGCCAGAGTATCTCCAAGCCGACACCTTTCAGGAAGATATCCCGGATGACAACCATGTAATAACGCAGCGGATTGGCCAGTGTCAGCCATTGTACCGGTTCGGGCATGTTTTCGATGGGAAAGGCGAAACCGGAAAGCAGCATGGCAGGAAAGATGACGAAAAAGGCGGTCATCATGGCCTGCTGCTGGGTCTGACTGACCGTGGAGATCAACAGGCCGATACCCAGGGAGCTCATCAGGAAGAGGGTGGTGGCAAAAAACAATAGCCACAGGCTGCCGCGGATCGGCACCTCGAAGACCAGCGCGCTGGCAATGCTGATCAGGGCCACGTCGATGTAGCCGATCAGCACGAACGGTAGGGTTTTGCCCAAGATAAACTCACTCTTGCGGATCGGGGTTACGATCACCTGCTCGATGGTGCCGATCTCCTTTTCCCGCACCACGGCCAGCGATGAGAGCAGCATGGTGATGACAAAGAGGATGTTGGTGATCACAGCCGGCACATAGAACGGGGGGCTGTCCAGATTTTCGTTGAACCAGGCGCGGCTGGCCAGTTGTACCTGGCCGATGCGGGGCGTCATACCATATCGCTTGGCGCTGAAATCGGCCTGCAGTCTGCTGTTGTAAGCCATGGACAGGCGTCCCAGATAACCCATGACCACGCCGGCGGTGTTGGAATCCGAACCATCCAGCAGCACCTGCACCACGGCATTTTCTCCGCGTTGCAGCTGCTGTCCGTAGCCATGCTCGATCTTGATCACCACGCGCACCTTGCCGCGGTCAAGCAGCCGGGTGGCGTCATTGTCGTGGGAGAGATGGCTGTGCAGTCTGAAATGCCCCGATGATGTCAGGGTGTCAACCAGTTCACGGCTCTGCCTACTGTTGTCGCGGTCAATCACGGCGGTGGGGATGTTCTTCACATCCATGTCCACCGCATAGCCGAAGATGATCGTCTGCAGCACCGGCAGCACAAACAGCACAATCCGCATGCGCGGGTCGCGAAAGACCTGGATGAACTCTTTTATCAACATGGCGCGCAGCCGCTCAAACATGTTAAATCCCTTGTCGTCGTTCGTGTCGGTTGACCGTTGTCCGAATATTTATCGGTCCCCGTTCACGGGTCCCGGTCAACGGCTTTAAAGCTAATCGATCTGTTTTTTGAACTTCTTTACCGCAACGGTCATTACAATCACCCCGAACAGCAACAGGAACAGCGCTTCTGGCCAGAGCACATCCAGCCCCACATCTTTCAGGTAGATGCCGCGCAGGATAAAGACAAAGTAGCGTGCCGTGATGATGTGGGTGAACCACTGGATCGGCATCGGCATGTTTTCGAGGGGGAAGATGAATCCAGAGAGCAGAAAGGCCGGCAGTACGGTGGTGATGATGGCCATCTGGCTGGCCAGCAGCTGATTTCGGGTAACGATGCTGAGCAGCAGTCCGAATGAAAGCGCACCGAACAGGAACAGCATCGCCATGGGTGTCAGCAGCCACAGGCTGCCGCGCAGCGGCACATCAAAGACAAACTCGCCTACGCCGATGCAGAGTATCAAATCGATTATGCCGATGCAGAAATAGGGGGCCAGCTTGCCGGCAATCAGCTCGCCGGCCGTGACAGGAGTGGCGATCAGCTGCTCCATGGTGCCGTTTTCCCACTCCCTGGCCATGCAGAGCGAGGTCAGAATGGCGGCCATGATCATCATCACCACGGCAATCAGGCCGGGAAAGATGAAGTTGCGGGAGACCATGTCGGTATTGAACCAGACGCGCGGCCTCAGTTCAAGCGTGGGTGAAGCCAGCTTAACCGGATGCTGCGAGACCCTGTGCATCTGTTTGATGGCAATGTCACGGGAGTATGTCGCCACAACCGCCTCGGCATAGCCCAGGGCAATGGTGGCGGTGTTGGGGTCGCTGCCATCGACTATGGTTTGAACCGATACATGCTCACCCATTGACAGGCGGCGAACGAAATCCACCGGTATCACCAGCGCGATCAGGGCCTCGCGCCGGTCAATGGCGTTTTCAATCTGGCGGTATCCGTCAGCATGCTGTCGCAGGTCAAAATAGCGTGAGCCGCTGAAACGGCTGATCAGTTCACGGCTTTCCACGCTGTTGCTGCGGTCCCACACCGCCAGCGGCACCCGGTCCACATCCATGGTCAGGGCATAGCCGAACAGGAACAGGAGCAGCATGGGGATGCCGATACCCATCATCATGCTGCGCGGGTCACGCAACACGTGCAGGAATTCCTTTTTGGCAACGGCTTTTGCGCGGCGCAGGTTCATGGGTCTACCGATACACCTCGTCATGGCTGCCGATGTCGAGTAGGATGACTTCGTTCTCGGTCAGTAGCAGGGTCAGGGTGATGCGGTAGCTGTAGGTGAGGCTGATAGCATGGCATCCGCTCAGTTTTCCGGTCAATGGGTGCAGTCGTAAGTGGGGTTGAAAGGGGTCTTTTTGCAGGTCGGTGAGGATGTCGCTGAAGCGGGGCTTCAGGTCCGGGTGTCTTTTGAAGAACCTGCGGGCCTGGCGCAGGAACTGTTCCGGTGTTGTGATGGTGAACACCAACTATTCCTCGTCCAAAGCCTTGAGAAGTTCATCAGGCGATGTGAATTTGCGGACTTTGTTCTGCTTGACTTCATCCAGGGCGTTGCGCACACGCGCCAGGTACGCCTCGTTTGCCTCGGATACCAGTGCTTGATAACGTTCTTCCGTTAGCACCACGTACTGGGGCTTGTTGTTTTTGATGATATGCACATCGCCCTGTGCGAGGAAAGCATCAACAGCGGCAATGCCGCGTCTTTTGATGTCCTGCGCTGGAATTGTGTTCATTGTGGTACTCCTACTGATACTGATTTAGATACTAAAAAAGATAACAGTTTGCTGCTTGGTGTGCAAGCGGATTAACCTTAACGGCAGTTGCCCTGTGAGAACTGCTACTCAAAATCAGGACAGCTTATCCCGCTCCTCAATCAGTCCGATGAATACATCCTCCAGGCTGGGCAGTATACCGTCCTTGGTCCGTGCCTGTTTCAGCTCCTGCGGCGTGCCGATGGCCACCAGTTCGCCGCGATAGATCAGCGCCAGACGGTCGCAGAATTCTGCTTCATCCATGTAGTGGGTTGTGACGAACACTGTCACGCCATTGGCAGCCAGGCTGCGGATCAGCTCCCAGAAATTGCGGCGGCTCAAAGGGTCCACCCCGGAGGTTGGTTCGTCCAGAAAGACGATCGGAGGTTCGTGCAGGATGGCGCATCCCAGGGCCAGCCGCTGTTTCCAGCCGCCGGAAAGCTCGGCAGCTGTGGACGTGCGCCGCTCTTCCAGCCCGGCCATCTGGATGACCCAGTTGGTCCGTTCCTTCAGCTTTGCGGCAGGCAGCCGGTATACGCCGCCGTAAAAGGCGATGTTCTCCTCTACGGTCAACTCCTCGTACAGCGAGAAACGCTGGCTCATGTAGCCGATGTTTTCCTTGATCCGCTCCGGCTGGCTGTTGATGTCGAACCCGGCCACATGCCCGCTGCCGCTGGTGGGTGGCAGAATGCCGCACAGCATGCGGATGGTGGTGGATTTGCCGGCCCCGTTGGGGCCGAGGAAGCCGAAGATCTGTCCTTTGGGGACACTGAGGGAGATGTTGTCAACGGCGATGAAGTCCCCGAAACGCTTGGTGAGATGCTCCAGGGAAACGGTGTCTTCTACCCCATGCCCACCCCGGCCCTCCCGAGTCCCCCTTCTATCTTCCCCCTGAGGGAGGGAAGCAAGGAGTACTCTCTCCCTCAGGGAGAGAGATAGAGAGAGGGCAGGAAGGGGGGGGGAAAGCTTGATGCATCTAATATTTGATTTTGAACTTACTATTCCTCCCCCTTCAAGGGGGAGATTAGCAGGGGGATGGGGGGTGTCTATCTCCCTGATTACCAGTTCTTCCAGCGTGGTGCTGCCGCTGCCTGTCAGTTCTGCCGGTGTGCCGCAGGCCAGCAGCCTGCCCTGATGTAGCAGGCCTACGCGATCACAGCGGCCGGCCTCATCCAGATAGGCGGTGGCGACTACGATGGTAACCCCTTCGCCGCGCAGTTCATTCAGGATGCGCCAGAAATCGCGGCGCGAGACCGGATCGACACCGTTGGTCGGTTCGTCCAGCAGCAGCAGTTTCGGCTTGTGGATCAGGGCGCAGCACAGGCCTAGCTTCTGCTTCATGCCGCCGGAAAGCCTTCCTGCCAGGCGCTCTGTGAATGGCGCCATACCGCTGAAGGCCAGCAGGCGTTCGCTGCGTGTCTTGAATTCCGGACCTGCCACACCGAACAGATCGGCATAGAAGCGGATATTTTCGGCGACGGTCAGGTCGGCATACAGGCCGAAACGCTGGCTCATGTAGCCGATGTCCTGCTGCACGCCGGCCAGCTTGTGTAAAGGCTGGCTCAGCACGACGGCGTCTCCGCTGGTGGGGGGCATGACCCCGGTCAGCATGCGCAGGGTGGTGGTCTTGCCGGCGCCGTCCGAACCGACCAGCCCGAATAGTTCCCCATTTTCAATGGAGAGTGTCAGGCTGTCGACGGCGGCAAGTTCGCCGAATCTTTTGGTGAGGTTTTGGATTGCGATGGCCATGGGTGGCGTGCGCCTTATACAATCATTTCCAGGAGGTGATCAGGGCCCGGATGCCGGACATGAGGAAATGTACCCCGATGGCGGCGATGAAGATCTGCAGGATGCGCGACATGACCAGTGAGCCGATATGTCCGATCAGTTTCATCAGGAAATCGGAGCAGCGCAGCACCAGCCAGGTGACAACAAAGGCCAGTGTAATGCTGAGCAGCACAACCAGCCAGTTGCTGCTGTTCAGCATCAGGATGCCGGTGGCGATGGCGCCGGGTCCGACCATCAGCGGCACGGCAATCGGCACGATGCCGATCTCCATCACGTTGTCTCCCTTTTTGTTGCTGATGCGGTGGTCTGGAAAAAGGATATTGCGTACCGCCACCACGATCAGAAGTACGCCGCCGGCAATCTGGAATTCGCTGATCTGGATGTGGAAGATCTTCTCCATGATCAGCTTGCCGGTAAAGGTCAGGATCATCAGGGTCACATAGCCGGTCATGGTGGCCAGGTTGAACAGGCGGCCCCTGGTTTCCCGGTCCAGATCGGAGGTCATGTTGACGAAGATCGGCAGGTTGCCCAGCGGGTTGATGATGGCCAATACCGCCAGCGTGGCGTTGAGTATGGTTGCCGGATTGATTTCCATGGTTTGTTCCTGTTCTGCCGCCGGCGGTAAAGTGTCAGGCCGGGGCTGCTATTTTGAGTCGGTCATGATGACTGCGTCTGCCGGCATGCCGGGCTTGAGCGCCATGTCCGGGTTGGGGATGGTGATCTTGATGCGATAGACCAGCTTGACCCGTTCCTTTTCGGTCTGCACATTTTTGGGGGTAAATTCGGCCTGCTGGGCAATGAAGCTGACCCGGCCTTCGAAGACCCTGCCCGGCCATGTGTCGACAGTGACTTTTGCGTTCTGTCCAGGCTTGATGCGTCCCAGCTCGTTCTCCGGGACATAGCCCCGCACCCAGATTTCATCCATCTTGCCGATTGTGATGACCGGGGAACCGGCGGCCAGTATTTCGCCCGCTTCGGCATGCTTGGCAAGCACCACCCCGGAAAGCGGTGAAGTGAGTACGGCCTGGGACAGGCGCTCATCAGCATATGAGAGCATGGCAGCGGCAGCCTCGGCGCGGGCCTGTCGCTCTTTGACCGCATCGGGACGAGGCCCGGTCTCCAGCAGGCGCAAATGTTCTTCTGCTTCACGCACCGCGGCAGCCGAGGCGTCACGGGCGGCACGGGCGGCATCCAGGTCTCTGCGGGCAATAACCTCACTTTTGAACAGCGCTTCCATGCGCCGGGCATCCCGCTCCAGTTTTTCGGCATCGGCCTGCATGCGCTGCAGAGCCGCTATACCCTGGTTGATTTCCTCGCGGCGGCTGCCGGCCCTGATGTCGGCCAGTGCGGCCCGGGCGGCTTGCTGCTCGGCCAGTCTGGCATTACGCTCGTCACGCAGTTCCCGGTCGTCCAGTCGGGCGACCACCTGTCCGTTTTTGACCTGTTCCCCCTCATCGGCCAGCCGCCGGGTGAGTCGGCCAGGCACCTTGAAGGACAGCTCCACCGAGGTGATCTCCAGGGTGCCGGACAGCTTCAACTGGCTGCTGTTGCGCCCGTTCCTGCCGAAGATGAACAAGGCTGCGCCCGCAATCAGTATGGCGGCTGCAATGGCAATCAGATATTTCTTATTCATGCTGCTGCTCCCCGAGCAATTACCGTTTTACACGCATATCCTTAATGCCCGCTATTGATGGTGTTGTCAAGCTGTCGGTTGAACTGGCCAGACAAACATGCTAATGATTCGGCATGACATTTTCACTGGATACAATCAGCATGCTGCTGGATCGCCACAGGTCCGCGGAAACCGGGCAGCCGTCATGCGCTGATATTGCAATGTGCGCTGCGGTGGCCATGATCCTGCGCCAGGGCGCAAGAGGTCTGGAGCTGCTCTACATCCAGCGGGCCCATTGCAGCAGTGACCGCTGGTCCGGAAATATCGCCTTTCCAGGCGGCAAGGCCAAGCCGGGTGAAAGCCTGCGTGAGACCGCTGAACGGGAAACCGCCGAGGAGATTGGCCTGGATCTGGCAGAGGCGCTCTATCTGGGGCGGCTGCCAGAGGTGCTGGGGACGACGCTGCCGGTTCGGGTTTCCTGTTTTGTCTACTGGCTGCCGGCCTCAGGTGCCGGACTGGCCTTGAATGGGGAGGTCTACGACACCTTCTGGGCCGATCTGGATGATTTGATGGATCCACAGTGCCGGATTACCTCCACCGTCTGTTTTGATGGCCAGGTATTCGATACCCCTGCCATCCGTCTAGTCTGGCACGGTGCGCCGGTTTTATGGGGGCTGACCTATCGTCTGACCTGCCGTTTTCTGGAAATCTGCAATTCGTGATGTGCCACCTCCGATCCGGCTCTTCCGACATCATTGCTGCGGGTTGATCGTTACGCCTGATATCTGCAGTTGAGCAGAGAGCTGTGCTTGCTTTTTCCTGCCTGTGCCGTACACTTCCACAAAATCCATATTCGACAGGAGGAGCTACGATGGAAGAGAGAAACGGCGCAATCACATTCCAGGGCCTGCCACTGACATTGCTGGGTCCTGAACTCAAGGTTGGCGACAGGGCGCCGGACTTCACCCTGGCCGATAACGGACTGCAGCCCAAAACACTTGGCGACTACAGCGGCAGGATCAAGATTATCAGTGCTCTGCCTTCCCTGGATACGCCGGTTTGCGATACGGAAACCCGCCGGTTCAATCAGGAGGCGGCCAAGCTGCCCGGTGATGTGGTTGTGCTGACCGTCAGCATGGATCTGCCCTTTGCCCAGAAGCGCTGGTGCGCCGCAGCCGGGATCGATCGGGTGGTAACCCTGTCTGACTACAAGGAGCGTGCCTTCGGCAGCGCCTATGGTGTGCTGATCAGGGAAATCATGCTGCTGGCCCGGGCCATCTTTGTGGTAGACGGCAACAATGTTATCCGCCATACCCAACTGGTACCGGATATCACCATGGAACCGGATTACGATGCCGTGCTGGCGGCGGTCAAGGCGTTGTTGCAGCAGGGCTGACAATCGGGGATTGGAAGACGGTGGTCGGGAAAACTAAAAACCGCCCGTGATGTCATTTATGACACCGGGCGGTTTTTGTTTGTTGTGCATCCGGCAGGGCAGCAGGCTACTTCAGCCACCCCTTGCGGCGGAACAGCAGCAGCGGGATGGCGACCGATATGACCATCAGTGCCAGTGCAAAGGGATAGCCCCACTGCCAGTCGAGTTCCGGCAGTTTTCTGAAGTTCATGCCATAGATGCTGGCGATCAGGGTTGGTGGCAGCAGGGCCACCGAGGCCACCGAAAAGATCTTGATGATCTTGTTCTGATTGATGTTGATGAAACCGACCGTGGCATCCATCAGGAAGTTGATCTTGTCGAACAGGAAGGAGGTGTGTCCGTCCAGCGATTCGATGTCGCGCAGGATCTGTTTGGCATCGTTGAACTGCTCGCTGCTGAGTACCTTGCGGCGGATCAGGAAGGTTACTGCCCGGCGCGTATCCATCAGGTTGCGGCGGATGCGACCGTTCAGATCCTCCTCTTCGGCGATGGCGGCCAGGATGCGGGCCGCCTCCACGTCGGTCATGGTTTCGCTGAGCACCTGTTTGCCAACCTTGCCCAGCGCGGCGTAGATATCCTCCAGCGCGTCGGCGGAATACTCGGCATTGACCGCGTACAGATCCAGCAGCATGTCCATGCCGTCTGTCACCCAGCCGGACTGGATGCGGGCGCGCAGACGCTGCAGACGGAAGACCGGCAGTTCCTCCTGGCGCACCGAAAAAAGTACATCGCGGTAGAGGATCAGCGCCACCGGCACGTTGCCTGAGGTACCCTCCTGATCCAGCAGGAAGTCGGAGTGCAGGTGGATTTCACCATTGTCCTTTACGTAGAAACGGGCGCTGGATTCCAGGTCGGTCAGGTCTTCCGGGTCTGGCAGCTCCAGCCCGAAATGTTCACCGATCCAGAGTCTATCGGATTTGGTGGCGTCAACCAGGTCGATCCAGATCGGTCTGATTCCTTCCAGATCGGCTGTGCTGGTGATCAGAATCTGACGCAGGCGCCCGTCGGACAGCTCAAAGGCGTTGATGATACTGCGGGTCTCGACCGGACCGCCCTGGGTTGCCAGCATGTCGCGCCGGTCCTCCGACAGTTCGCAGAGTATGTCGTCGGCACGGTTCTCGTCGACCTGGCCCCAGACCAGCAGGGCATCCTCTTCGGACAGCCTGTCCAGGATGGAGGCGGTTTCAGCATTGTCGAGTTGAGTCAGCAACTCCCGCAGTTCGGCCAGATGCTGGCGGTGCACAACCGATTCGACCAGGTCCTGACGGGGGATATTCTGTCTGTGCACCAGTGACTCGATCAGCTTCTGCTTCTGGATCAGTTCTTCTATGGTTTTCTGGGCCAATGTGTGTTCCCCTCAAAAGGGTTTAGAGTTCAAGGTTCAAGTTCAGTGTTTTCATCCGGCCAGAAACGGCGCTGCAATTCTTCGATCAGCTCTCCCAGGCTCTTGCGGTCCAGCGCGGAAACCATGATGGCCTTGCGGGTGCGGGCCAACTGCCTGACCTTCAGGAAGCCGATAGTATCCTTTTTCTTCATCTCTGTCAGCAGGTCGGTCTTGTTGAAGACTAAAAGCTGTGCTTTAGCGGACAGTCCCAGTTCATCCAGGATAGTCTGGACCTGTTCAATCTGGGTCTCGAAACGCGGATTGGCAGCATCAACCACATGCAGCAGCAGGTCGGCATCCTGCAGTTCCTCCAGTGTGGCCTTGAAGGCGCCCAGCAGTGATTTGGGCAGGGAGCGGATGAAGCCGACCGTGTCGGTGATGATCACCTCCCGCTCGCGCGGAAAACGGAGCCGGCGTGTGGATGTGTCCAGGGTGGCGAAGAGCAGGTCCTCGGTGAACACGCTGCTCTTGGTCAGCGCGTTCAAAAGTGTGGATTTGCCCGCATTGGTGTAGCCGACGATGGATATGATCGGCACACCGGCCTTGACGCGCTGGCGTCGGCGCTGGTTACGCCCGCGGGACAGCTCTTTCAGTTCCCGTTCCAGGCTGGCGATGCGGTCACGGATCCGGCGGCGGTCGATTTCCAGCTTGGTTTCACCCGGCCCACGCCCGCCAATGCCCCCCATCAGACGGGACATCTGCACCCCCCGACCGGTCAGGCGCGGTAGCAGGTACTTCAACTGGGCCAGTTCCACCTGCACCTTGCCGTCCAGGCTTCTGGCGCGATGGGCAAAGATATCCAGGATCAACTGGCTGCGGTCGATCACCTTCAGTTCGGTCATGGCCGAGATGGAACGCACCTGGGCCGGAGTCAGCTCCTGGTCAAAGACCAGCATGGTGGCGCCGTGCTGCAGGGCGCGAATGACAACGTCGCGCATTTTGCCTTCACCCATCACATAACGGGGGTTGAGACTGCGTGGCCGCTGGATGAATTCGTCCAGCGTTTCGATGCGGGCTGTGCGGGCCAGTTCCTTAAGTTCCATGATCGAATCCTCGGCGTCATGCCGGGTGCCTTCGACGGTAACCGAGATCAGGATGGCGCGCTCCAGCGCGGCAGGCCCGCTGACCCTGGCGGCCATGTTGCGTTCCAGATCGGCCTCCAGCTCGGATATGAAATGGGTGTAATCCAGCCCCACCTTTTCAAACAGTGTGACCGGGTTGACAACCGTACTCGGACCGCTTGCGAGCGGAGAAAGCCAGGCCAGCTGCGTGGCCAGTTGCTTTTTGCCTGCCCAGGCGAAAAGTACTGCCAGAAGATCCAGCCGTAGCAACGACAGGTCGGTCAGGTCGTCTTCGGTGATTTCTTCGTTGCGCAGGTGGGTGTGTATCAGCCTGAGTCCACGCAGCGGACGTTTGCCCAGGGGATAATCGCGCAGTTCCGGTATGACCAGCCCCCGTTCGTCACCGACGATCACATATTCCACAATCCCCTGCCGGTTGACCAGGATGCCGAGCTGGCGCCTGATTTCCAGTGAAAGTTCCACCAGCCTCGTTGCCAGTTCAGGTGTGCAGAATTCGTTCGCCGGCACACGCCGGCGGTAGAGTCGTTCGAGCGCGTTGAGCTGGCTCTGTTTCAAGCCGGACAGATTGCCGTGCGGTGTTTTGATAATGAGCTCCCGGAAAGGTCAGGTTGTGGTCAGGTGAGCCGGTTGCAACTGCAGCAGGTGCGACCCGGATCCAATCTTTTCTTTGCTCTGCTATAGCATAATGCCATCGAATTGTTAATAAAAATAACGGCTTCTGTGCTGCAGCTCTGCTTGCCCGCGATAGTGCATTCCCTGTGCATCGGCTGTGACGTAAAAAGCGGTGCCAATCCTGTCCGGTTATGATAATTTACTGCGATTATCTTTCTGAAAGAGGCAGCAGACGTGGAGCTTATTCCCATTGATTCCCCCCGGTTCATGGAACCGGAAACTATTGAGCAGATGCCGGACTGGCGGCAGGTCTTCGGTAATGATCAGCCATTGGCGCTGGAAATCGGTTGCGGTAATGGTGATTTTATCGCCCAGACCGCGCTATTGCATCCGGACTGGAATTTTATCGCCCTGGATTACTACAACAAGGGTTGCCTGAAGACCTGCAAGCGCCTTGACCGTCAGGGCGTGGACAATGTGCGGGTTGTGCGCGACGAGGCCCGCAGTTTCATCGCCCGCTGCATAACGCCCGGTTCCCTGGTGGCGGTGGTGATCAACTGCCCCGATCCCTGGCCCAAGCTGCGTCACCGCAAGCGCAGGCTGGTCAACGCCGAATTTGTCAGCTTTCTGGCCGGATACATGCGGGCTGGTGTGGACTTTCATTTTGCCACTGATTTCGACGATTACGGTCTGGACGTGGCTGGCATGATGCCAGCGCTGGCCGGATTTGAAAACGTGCTGGCGCCCGATCTGTATCGTCACGAGCGGCCCCAGTACCCACTTTCCAAGTACATGATGAAATTCATGGCTGAGGGCAAGCAGATCTACTTTGTGCATTACCGCAGGCAAGTGTGACATCCCAGGCATTGCTGTTTCGGACAACCTGACTTGAGATCAGACCGTTTCATCGAAAAATCATTCGTTTATCTGCTGGTTTTCTCCGTGCTGTTGCACATCGCCGTTTTTGCCCTGGTGGTGTACCTGCCGGCCGGACAGCCCCAGTTGACCACTGCGCCGGTGTTTATCGATATCAAAGACATGCCGGTGCTGAAGGCGCAGCCGCAGATCAGGCGCGAGGCTTCACGCAAGGCGGAAAAACGGGTGCGGGTGCCCCGTGAGACCGCCCCGCGGGGCAGCGATGCCGTTGATTGGGGGCGGCGCCAGTCGGCCTCGCGCCGGGCAGGTCCGGCAAGTCCGGGTGATGGGCCGGCAGCATCCGGCCCTGCCTCGCCGGTTTCCGGTCTGTTGAAGTCCCGTTCCCAGGTGGCTTCCGAACAACGGCTGGCACAGGCCCGCTCACGGACCGCGCCATCCTCCTCCCGGCTGGCAGGTCTGGAGGAAACCTATCGCCGCAAGTACGCAAAGGAGGTGGCCGAGGGGAGTACCCGTTTTCTCAATACGGATGACGACCTGTTCGGCTCCTTTCTGACCCGTTTTAAAAGCGCTGTATATCTCTACTGGCGTTACCCGGACGAGGCGGTCAGGCTTGGTCTGGAGGGCACCACCCCGGTCAAGATCACCTTTAACCGCAAAGGCGAGATCACCAATGTTCAGGTGCTGCAGAGCTCGGGCTACAAGATTTTGGATGACGAGGTGGTCAGAACCCTGCGTCAGCTCGGCCCGATGGGGGCTTTCCCAAAAGGTTACGCCAAGGACGAATTCAATCTGATCGGTTTATTTCATTATGGCGGCTCCAGACGGAGCCTGAGGTGAGCATGAAAGGTTTTTTGATCGCCGCGCCCCACAGCGGCAGCGGCAAGACCACCATTTCTCTGGGGATCATGGCGGCCTTGAAACGGCGGGGTATGAAGGTGGCCGCCTTCAAGTGCGGTCCGGATTTTATCGACCCCGGCTACCACAGCCTGGCCACCGGCCACCCCTCCATTAACCTGGATGGCTGGATGTGTCCCGGCAGCTTTGTTGCCTCGACATTCCATCACCATGCTGCAAGGGCGGACATCGCCGTGATCGAAGGGGTGATGGGGCTGTTTGATGGCCTGGGTGCTTCCACAATGGACGGCAGCAGTGCCCAGATCGCCGCCCATACCGGTGCGCCGGTGGTGCTGGTGGTCAATGTGCGCGGCATGGCCGCCAGCGCCGCCGCGCTGGTGAAGGGCTTTGCCGAATTTGATTCTAGGGTGCGGCTGGCGGGCGTGATCTTCAACAACGTCGGCAGTGACAGCCATGTGGAGCTGTTGCGCAAGGCCGTGTCTGATGCGCTGCCGGATGTGCAGGTACTGGGCTGCGTACCCAGGGATGAATCACTGAAGATACCGTCGCGCCACCTGGGACTGGTCATGGCCGAGGAGAACCTGCTGCCGCCGGAATACCTGGATCATCTGATTGCCATGTGTGAAGAGCATCTGGATATGGATGGACTGTCAGAGCTCAAAATCATTGCCCCAGTCGGGGAAACAGCTCACCCATGCGTTGAAACGCCACTAACTGGTGTCAGGATTGACAAGGTGTCAAAGCCAGTGCGCATTGCCGTTGCCCGCGATGCCGCCTTCTGCTTCGTCTACGAGGACAACCTGCGCCTGCTGCGCGAGGCCGGGGCCGAGGTGGTTGCCTTTTCACCGCTCCATGATACCGCCCTGCCTGACAATATCAGTGGTATCTACCTGCCGGGGGGCTACCCCGAACTGCATGCCGAAGGGCTGGCTGGCAACCGCTCCATGATCCGGGCCATTCGGGCTGCTGTTGGGTCGGGGATGCCGGTCTATGCCGAATGCGGCGGATTCATCTATCTGACGGAAGGGATGGAGGCGGCGGAAGGTGTACCAGCCGCGGACTTTGCCGGCATCTATCCCGTGCGGGCGCGCATGCTGCCCAAGCGCAAGGCGTTGGGATACCGCCAGGTGGAACTGCAGGCCGACACAGCCATCGCACCGGCCGGAGCATGCGCCCGCGGACATGAATTTCATTATTCCGAAATCGGCCCCATGCCGGAACAGGTTGAGCGCTGCTACCGCATGACCCGGCCAGGCCGGGAACTGGGGCTGGAGGGGTACCGGGCAGGGAACTGCCTGGCTTCCTACGTACACCTGCATTTCGGCAGCAACAGCGGCATTGCGCCGCGCTTCGTCAATGCCTGCCACGATTATGTGAAAAGGTGACAAGTTGTCAGTTTCTTAAACCTGGCGGGTTACAGGAACAGTCAAAACCGTAGATAAAAAATGCCCCTGGTAGATAAAACCGGGGGCAGTGCATTTTATTACTCTGCCTGAGACCAGCTTTTCCGTATGACTTTACTTTTCGGCATTCAGGTTTTACCAGTCCACGGTCACCAGTCCCTGTTTGTCGCCTATTTCTTCCCCTTCGGCGGGCGGCTGCTGCCCGTTCCGCCCGGGCCGGCCGGCCGGCGTCCTTTGGCCTGTGGCCGTTTGTGCAGTTGCGGGTTGGGGCGTGCCTCGCTCACCGTAATCACCTTGTCTATCAGAAGAGCCCCGTCCAGGGTCTCGATGGCGTCTTTGGCCTGGGCTATGGTGGCCATGCGCACATAGCCGCATCCCTTGAAATCACCGCTGATCGCGTCCCTGATCAGGTGGATCGAGGTGACGGTGCCGACCAGTTTGAACAGGTTGATGATATCTTCTTCGGTTACCTTGGGTGACATGCTGCCCAAATACAGTTCGTTTTTCATATTGCCTTTCCTTGGCGGCCCGGGCCGCGCGTCTATGGGGTTATCCAAAAAAAGTATTCAGTTTCCATCCGGAAAGGTTGCTTTTTCCCCCTGGCGGCGTCAATCTTCGGTTTTGATTGTGCGGCGTACCTGTGTACG
>Ga0116183_1000496_pt1 | contig 45946 bp, 41 predicted proteins | sample AD_UKC078_MetaG_FD_89753 | JGI IMG/M metagenome (GOLD analysis project Ga0116183, IMG submission 89753) | Active sludge microbial communities of municipal wastewater-treating anaerobic digesters from USA - AD_UKC078_MetaG | ecosystem: Engineered > Bioreactor > Anaerobic > Digestate | place: USA...
GGCTTTCCAGCTGCGCGTTCAAAAATAACGGTCCGGGGCATTTTTCGGCTCGCAGATACTGCTTTTATAAAAAATTTTAGTTGGTTGCGTCACAAGGAATGATAAAAGCAAATGACATACCAGATGTTTACGCATCACGGCATCTGCAACAGGCCTGAACCGGACGTTTTTTCCAGGAGCAGCTTAAAAAATTCAACTATTTGTTTTTACGAATTTTAATTCTTCCTGAAAATGGGAAAACATCGATTGGAAGACTTTTTCCGTGGGTACGGCGGTTGAAAAAAAAGTGAGAGTGCTCAAATCCGCCTCCCGTTTTACAGAAAAGGCAAATTTGTGTAGGGTTAATCCTACAGTTTAAATCATATGAAGTGTAGGGAATTTCCTACACAATGGGAGATAGGCACGCAACGTTTCTTATTTGTCGCGCTTTTTAAAATCTTCCGGTTTTATATTGTATTTCTGAACAAGATTCGAAAAATCCGGCCTGTATTTGTCGGCAAGCTTTGCCGCTTTGCTCACATTGCCCTTTGTGAATTCCAACAGACGGACAATATATCCTTTTTTAAAATCTTCCACCGCTCTCTTGTAAGTCGTGAAGGATTCTGACGGCAAATCTTTTGCAGCAAGAATGAGCTCGTCGCTGATAATGTCGTCAGAGGTGACTGCCATGGCATGTTCGATTGTGTTTTCCAGTTCCCTGACATTTCCGGGCCAGTCATAAAGCATGAGCTTTTGCATGGCCATGGGGGAGATGCCCCTGATTTCTTTTTTCATTCTCACGCTGATTTCCCTCAAAAAATGCTCCGCCAGCAGAGGGATATCTTCTTTTCTCTCCCTCAAGGGAGGAATTTCGATCGGGACGACATGGATTCTGTAATAAAGGTCTTCGCGGAAGGACCCTTCCTTTATCATCTCGTTGATGTTCTTGTTGGTGGCCGTGATCACGCGGACATCGACATCATGCGGCTTTCCGCTCCCGAGCGGAGTGACCTTCTTTTCCTGCAGAACCCTCAGAAGTTTTGCCTGAATGGAGGCGGGCATATCCCCTATTTCATCTAAAAAAATGGTGCCCGTGTGAGCCCGGACAAACATTCCCCGGTGACTTTTTTTCGCGTCTGTAAACGCGCCTTTTTCATAACCGAACAGCTCGCTTTCCAGAAGAGTCTCGGGAATCGCGGCACAGTTGACCGTCACAAAAGGACCGGTTTTCCTCATGCTGGCCAGGTGAACGGCCCGGGCGATCAATTCTTTTCCCGTGCCGCTTTCACCTGTGATGAAAATGGTGGAATCGGTCAGTGCGACACGCGACACCAGATCCATAATCAGACGCATCTTTTCGCTGCGTACGATAATATTTTTGAAATGATATTTATCTTCCAGAAGCCCTTCGAGTCTTTTCACTTCAGCCTGCAGACGCCGGTTTTCCAGAGCTTTTTCGACTTGCAGCAAAAGCTCTTCCGGATCGAAAGGCTTGTTGAGGAAATTATAGGCTCCCTTCTTCACCGCCTCGACCGCGCTTTCGATGCTGCCGTGCGCGGTCAGAATGATGATGGGCAGATAAGGGTTAATCGCGTGGAGCCGCCCCATAAGCGAAATGCCGTCCGTCCGGGCAAGCCTCAGATCGACAATGGCCAGATCCGGGGCTTCGTCTCTGGCTTTGACCAGCGCCTCATCCTCATCGGGCGCGGTTATTACGTCATAACCGGAGACTTCAAGCCTGATCCGGATGAGCTCCAGAAAATTGGCGTCATCGTCAACTGCCAGAATTTTTTGCGAGGCAACCGGTTTCATTTCAACAGTTCTTTTTTCTTCATGTCAATTTCGAGGTCTATCTGTTTGGATTTTTTGATTGTATTTTTCAAGTCCTGAATTTCTTTTTCCAGATGATCTTTTTCCGCTTTCATTTTCTCATACCTGTGCACCACGCCAATCAGGATTTTCGCCTGACCGGCAAACCGGCTTTCTGGAAAAAACTTCAGCACCTTTTCGAAAGAAGCGGTGGCTTTGCCCGGATCTCTTCCGGGATTGCCCGGGTGGGCATAAATCAGCCCCAGATTCAAAAGAGCCTCGTCAGCCGGATACATGTTGGCGCAGGCCGATATGATCCGGATATTTTCTTTTTCGGCCGCTTCATATTCGCCCTTTTCCATATACTTATGCGCCAGCGCCAGCGCATCTTGCGTTTCCTTTTTTTCCTTCAGCCCGGCAAGCACCGCGCATCCGGTCAGAAACAAAACCACTATGACGGCAGCTGAAATGTAAATATACATCCACGCCCTGCTTCGCTTGTCGCCCAAATTCTGCCTCCGTGTGCGGTAATAATGTGTTTTACAATGGCCAGCCCCAGTCCCGTTCCTTTAATCGTGCTGAAGTTCGTCATAGCACTCTGCCGAAATTTGTCAAAGATAACTTCCAGATCCTCCGGTGGGATGCCGTGCCCGGAATCCGCGACGGAAACCTCCACGCCGCCATCGCAGGGGCGGGCGGTGATGACAATCCTGCCACCTTCGGGTGTGAATTTCACGGCATTACCGATCAGATTCCTCAGTGCCTGAAGCAGCCTCTCTTCATCTGCGCTGACCTGCGGCAGGGCCTGTGGAACCTGCCAGCTGATACCGATATTTTTTGTCATGGCCAGCGGCTCCATTCCAGAGACAGCCTTCAAGATCAGACTGCCGATATCGAATTTTTCCCGTTTAAGTGAAAGCATCCCCGCTTCCATCTTGGAGAGGTCCAGAAGGGAATTGACCAGGTCGGTCAGACGGTTGCTCTCTTCCGTGATGATGCGCAAAACTCTGGTTTGATTTTCACGGAAATCCTCTCCTCGGTTGTTCAGCAGGAGATTCGTACCCTCCCTGATCGAAGCCAGCGGGGTGCGCAGTTCATGGGCCATCAGGGAGAAAAAATCCGACTTTATTTTATCCGCCTCCTGCAATTTATCGCACATCGAATTGAAATCCCTTGCTAGGTCGCATATCTCGGGAGGCGCCGATATTTCCAGACCTCCGTCAAAATCACCCCGGGCGATGCGTCTTGTTTTCCGGCGCATGATGGAAAGAGGGATGGTAATACTTCTGGTTACCAAAACAGAGATGATGATCCCCAAAACAACACAGCCGGCAACGATGACGGCCACCATTTTCGTGGCTTCGGAAACAGAGTCGCCCAAAATTTCTACTTTTTCGAAAGTTTCTCTTTCCGTCATCATCCTCAAATTTCTGAGCTCCAGCAAAACTCCATCCGTCAGGACCTCTTTTTTTACCCTGAAGGCGTCCGGCAAATACTCGTCCTTGTTTTCCACATAAGATGCCTCTTCATAAAAAACATCTTTGTATGCGCCATAGGCGTCGTATATCCGCTCCACCATCTCTTTTTTCTCGTCGTTACGGACAGTGGTCATCGCCTCTGCGAGCATGCTGCTTATTTCGCTTTCCATCCTTTCAAACTGGAAAAAATACTCTCTGTCTCCGGTAATGATATATTTACGATCGAAACCTGTCTGCGAGATAATCGATTCCCCCACAGCCTGGACAAGATCTTTGAGGCGCTGATCGGCGTGAAGAATTTCATCCGTCGCCGCCCGGAAGGCGCTAAAGCGAGAAAAGGTGTATGCACTCACCGCTGCCAGGGGGATGAGTATCGCCAGATAGCCGATCATCATGCGCGTGAAGATGCCCGGTCTCATATTACAGCCATTCTTGTTTTCGGGGATGTCACTGCCATACGCGCGAGAGCTTACTGCGGCGCGTCGGCAATGTCAAGACGCACCTGCCTGTGTCGGCGCCGCCCAAAGGGCGCGACAATATCTTTGTTTCCCATATACTTTCGACAACGAGATTCTGCTTGAATAAATGCATCCCGGTGCGTATTAAGAAAGTATCTTTTCCCGGGGAAAAGCGCGGTACGCATACCACGCAGTCCCCCTTCCAGAAGGAGGCCGTCATGACTGGAGCGGAAATCATTTTAAAAACAGCGGCGCAGGCAGGCGTGGAAATTTGTTTTGCCAATCCCGGCACCACGGAGCTGTCTTTGGTAGCCGCTTTGGACAGCCCCCATCGAATCAGGCCGGTACTGGGGCTTTTTGAAGGTGTCTGCACCGGCGCGGCAGACGGCTACGGACGGATCAGAGAAAAACCGGCCATGACTCTTTTACATCTGGGGCCGGGGCTTGCCAACGGCATCGCCAACCTGCACAACGCACGGCGCGCCCGCACGCCCGTGCTCAATGTCGTAGGCGAACACACCACCTGGATACAGCCCCATGACCCGCCGCTCAACATGGACATCTCCATGCTTGCGCAAACGGTGCCGGGCTGGCAAAAGAAAAGCATGGCCGCAGGTGAGCTGTCGGCCGACACGGCCGAGGCGGTTTGCGCCTCACTGTACGGACAAGTCTCGACATTGATCGTACCGGCGGATATACAGTCCGCTTCTGTCGGGACGGTCGAGATCATCAACAAGCCCTTTTCGTTCAATCCGGTCGATGAAGAGATGATACCTCATGCAGTTTCGATGATTAAGGAGGCGAGCCGACCCGCCCTTATTCTGGGAGGCAGGACTCTCAGGCGCAAGGGGCTTCAAGCGGCCGCGCAAATCAAGGCAAAATCCGGATGCGAGCTGATCATGATGACTTTTCCGTCCCTCTTCGAGGCCGGCGCTTCTCTGCCTGTCTTAAAGCGCGTTCCCTACTTTCCGGGCGAAGCGCAAAAACTTCTGAAACACTACGACGCTTTCATTCTGGTCGGCACGAATGAGCCGACCGCTTTTTTCGGTTACGCCGAAGGCATTATTTCCTTTTTACCCCCAAAAGCGCCTCGCCTGCGCCTGGATACGAATATGCAGGATGCGGCCGAAGTGCTCTGCGAGCTTTCCGCCTACCTCGGGCCTCAGGCGGGGGCCGGCGAACTTCAGTCCGTGCTGGCGCGCCTGGAGATACCACCGCTGCCGTCAGGCAGGCTAAACGCCGCTTCGATGTGCACCGCCATTGCCGCCCTCCAGCCGGAAAACTGCATCGTTGTGGAAGAGGGCATATCGTCGGGCGCATTTTACTATACCTATTCGCCTTACCTGAAGCCATACCGCCACCTGACGCTCACCGGCGGCTCGATCGGCATCGGCATGCCTTTGGCGCTCGGGGCGGCAATGGCCGAGCCCGGCACTCAGGTCATCAACATTCAAGCCGATGGCAGCGCCATGTACACGCTGCAGGCGCTGTGGACACAGGCAAGGGAAAAAACAAAAGTCATTACGGTAATCTGCGCCAACCGCAAATATTTTACCATCGAACTTGAAAGCCTGCGCGCCGGGCATCAGTCGCTGGGTGACGGGGCAAAATCTCTCATGAATCTCACCGACCCGGCGCCGGACTGGGTCAGTCTCAGCAAAGGCATGGGTGTGGCGGCTGTCCGCACCGACACGGCCGAAAGCTTTGTCCAGGCCTTTAGCCGTGCGCTTCAGGAGCCGGGCCCCTTTTTAATCGAAGCAATTCTGGAGTAAAAAATGACAGACTCGATGAGCTACATTGATCACGGAAACGGGGGCCCCCCCTCGTGCATGAGCGTCCGACAGGCGCCTGTACCGCGTCCGCAAAAGGGCGAGGTGTTGATTCAGGTTGCCTATGCCGGCATCAACCGACCCGACATCTTTCAGCGCCTGGGCGCGTATCCCCCGCCGCCCGACGCATCACCTGTCCTGGGCCTTGAAGTATCCGGAACGATCGCGGCAGTGCACACAGACGTGACCGATCTGCATGTGGGCGATCCGGTCTGCGCGCTTGTTCCCGGCGGCGGGTATGCCGAGTACTGCACCGCGCCCGCTTCTCATTGTCTGCCTGTGCCGGCGGATCTGACCCTGGCCGAAGCGGCCGCGCTGCCTGAAAACTACTTCACTGTCTGGTCCAATGTGTTTGAGCGGGGCGCCCTGCAGGCGGGCGAGAATTTTCTTGTACACGGCGGGGCGGGCGGCATCGGCTATACGGCCATACAACTGGCCAAGGCTTTCGGCGCGAAAGTATTCACCACCGTCACCGGCGCAGCGCAGGTCAATGCGGCAGTGCAACTCGGGGCGGACGTCGTACTGGATTATACCACGCAGGACTGGGCGGATGAAATCCGGAAAATTGTCGGCAGGCGCGGTCTGGATTGTGTTCTCGATTTTGTCGGCGGCCCCTATATACAAAAAAATCTGAATCTGCTGACCCGCAACGGCCGTCTGGTGCAGATTGCTTTTTTACAGGGGGCTAAAGTCGAGCTCGACTGCCTGGCGATCCTGACCAGAAACCTGACCTTTACCGGCTCCATGCTGCGACCCAGATCCGTCGAGGAAAAAGCCGCCATCGCGACGGCGCTTCATGAAAAAGTATGGCCGCTTTTTGCGGAAAAAAAATTGAAGGTTCTTATTTACGCTATCTTTGATCTCGCGCAGGCGCAGAAAGCTCACGAGCTGATGGAATCAGCCGCGCACATCGGTAAAATATTGCTCCGCGCGCACGGCTGAAGCTTGATCGTTAAAATCATTGAAAAAATTATGAACCAGCCATAGAGACAGCACGGTGATTTTAAATCTTCTCACAACTGATGGCGGTCGAGGGGACTATGATTTCAAAACGAGCGACCCAATTCACCTCCTTTATTGTCATGGATGTGATGGCAAAAGCAGAGGAGCTGGAGCGAAAAGGCGAGCACATTATCCACATGGAGGTAGGCGAGCCGGACTTTACGACGCCCGGAGTAATCACGGACGCGGCCATCGAGGCGTTGCGGCAAAACAAAACGCGCTATACACACGCACTGGGACTGCTGGAGCTGCGCCAGGCAATTTGTGACCATTACCTGAAGGAATATCACGTCAGCATCACACCCGAGCAGGTGCTCGTTTCCACCGGCACCTCTCCTGTTTTACTGTTTGCCATGCTGGCGATCCTGGACCACGGCGACGAGATAATCATTTCCGATCCGCGCTACCCCTGCTATCAGAATTTTGTCCTTGCCGCGGGCGGCAGGCTGCGCGAGATCCGCACCTGTCCGGAAGAAGGATTTCAATACCGTCGCGAAGATATCGCCCGGGCAATCTCGCCTAACACGAAAGCCATTTTGATCAATTCTCCCTGCAATCCGACCGGTATTGTCATGTCCGGCGGGCAGCTTGCCGAGATTGCCTCGTTTGACCGTCACTACATCATTTCCGATGAGATTTATCACGGACTGGTTTATGAGGGCAAAGCCCGCTCCATTTTGGAGTTTACAGACAGGGCGTTTGTCATCAACGGTTTTTCCAAGCTCTACGCCATGACCGGCTGGCGTCTGGGTTATCTGATTTTTCCCAGAAAATTCAGTGCGATCATGCAGCGCATTCATCAGAATTTCATGATCTCGGCCAATTCCTTCATTCAATGGGCGGGCATCGCCGCACTGACCAAAGCAGGAAACGATGTCGTCCGGATGCTTCGCCTCTACGATGAGCGCCGCCGATATATGATCAGGCGCCTCACGGAAATGGGATTTGTTATCCATGTGGAGCCTACCGGGGCTTTTTACGTTTTTGCCGACGGCAGAAAATTTTTTAATGATTCATATCGTGAAGCATTCCGGATTACCGAGGAGGCAAAGGTGGGCGTCACACCCGGCATCGATTTCGGCCCGGGCGGGGAAGGATTTCTGCGGTTTTCCTACGCGACCTCGCTGGAAAATATCAAAGAGGGCTTGAACCGCCTGGAGCTTTATCTGAAAAAAACAGGCAAAATACGGTAACCATCGGATGGTGCGACTCTCATCCCACTGCCGTAGAAATCCCGTTGTTCATCACTCGTCACTTTTCAAGGCCGGAAACTCAAACAACACCGGCGTACATGTTCCGGAGGTGATGACCCGCACGACTCCTTCCAGCACAGCCCCCTCGCGGATACTGTTGCGTTGCAGAAAATGCCCGTCCGCACGCGCTCCGCAGCCGGTCATGATGACAAAAATGGCGCAAAACAAACTCGCCGGCCGGCACGGGCGGCCGGCCAAAATTGGGCCCCTTGTAGCAATGTCTGTCATGGTCATCAGCCCGGCGCTGCTGGAGTGTCCTTCAGATGTGCGGCATATTCCATATCCAGTCTTGTCGTGTGACTGAAAATCCACTCTTTCATATAAATGATCATCTTCAGCCCCAGATCCGTGTCACCCTGTTTATACGACTCCAGAAACTCCTCCACCTTTTCCGTGAACCGCCGGTGCTCTTGATTGTGCTTATCGAAGCCCGGATAGCCTGACTTCATCATGACCATGTTCTCATCGTGAAAATGAACCGATACATAGTGAACCAGGTCGCGGATGATCGGCAACAGACGGTTGGAGCCCATCTGGACTTCGTCAATCAGATCATTGACGATATCAAACAGTTTTCTGTGCTGTTCGTCAATATGTTCCACGGTCACACTGTAGGCCGGCTCCCACTTGATGTAAGGAATTTTACTCATATCTTGCATACCTCTTTTTTATTTTCTTAAGCAATGATATCACGTTTATGTCGCGAAAATACTATAAAAATCAGGCATCTTGCAGGCCGTAAACTTCGACCTGGCACTGCTGTTCAAACCCGGCCCGCCGGTAAACCCGGTAACCGTCCGGTGATGACTGCAACACGGCAAACCGTGCGCCGTATTTTTTTGCCTCTCTCATGACTGCCTGCGTCATCGCCAGGCCGATTCCCTTTTTCCGTTTATCGGCAAGAGTCGTCAAAAAATAAATGCCGCAGGCATCCTCTTGCATGAACAATAAAGAGGTGGCCACGGCGGTTTTGCCCAGCAGCCCCAGCAGCAGCTTATACGACGAATTTTCACTCAAGCCGAATGAGCGGACAAAACGGTGAAACTGCTGTTTTGTGTCGGGCGTAAACTCAAAGCCGGAAAATGAAACCGCCTCCCATAAATCGAGTTCTCGTTCATTGCTCACGCAAAGCACGTTCAAGGGCACGGCCCGGGCAGGCTCTTCAGGAAGCGAGCTTAAATCGGCAAGCATGCACGGCAAAGATTTGATCAGATCAAGCCCCGCCGCAAGCAATATGTCTTGCGTGTGCCCGGGCCGGGCGGAGGGAAAAACCCACCACCAGAAAGGCAGGCCCCAGCGCAGATACTCGTCTTTGACGCGGCCGACCACTTCCGCCTCGTTCGCGGTTAACGGCTTTTCGCTCCACGCCATATTGAGATCTGCCGAAGCTATGCCCGTTTTCATAAACCACACGGGGCCCTGGCTGAAAACGGAGTTGTTGAGGCTGCCCCACCCGTGGAAGTTGGAAAAAAATATCTTTTCTATAAGGGAAACAAAAGGCATTATTTTGGGCTTTTAAGCAAAAAATCACTTCTTCGGCTCAGGCTTTGACCCGCCGGACGTATTCGGGTAATGTTGAAAATGCGGCTTGATGGTGGGATTTTCCAGATCTTCCTTGGACATTTTCATGATGGTTTCTGCCGCGGCAATATCCAGCCTCAGTCTTTTAATCTTCGCGTCATAAGCGGGCAAGGCTTTTCTGTAGCGCTGTCTGCGCGTGTATTCCATGAAAGGCTGTTCTTTGAGCTGCTTCATGATCGCGTCGCGTGTGGCGTTTGTTTCGGCAAGCGCCCTGCGCAAATGCTCCATCCGCTCCGCGGCGGTTTTGTGTTCGGCGGGCACGGAGGAACCTAAATCCTTTTCGATCTGTGATGGCAGGATGTCCGGCCCTTGTGCCGGCATGGAAGGCCTGCCGAAAACCGCCGGGTTATGCGCTTTAGGGTCGAAGGTGGTTTTTTGATCCTGCTGCGGCTGTGCCTGCCTGAGCGCCTGCTTGATATTTGACTTCAGTAATATATCAATGACGAATTCACCGAAATCAGTCCCGAAGGGAATGACAATGCTGGGGCCTTTGACAACATGGCGCACCGTATGGGCCCTACCGAAAACAATTGTCGGTATGGCCGCAAACACTTTTAGATCGTCTTTTTCCATCATCTTACGGGCCGAACCGGAAATCATATTGGTCAGCTCGCCTACGGCATCGAGCACCGCCTTGTTCATCTCCTTGTGCTTCTCGCCCAGCATTTTATCCACAATGCCGATAATACATGCCTCGGTAAAGCTCATCGCCAGTGAACCGATGGCGTCGCCGGTCATGCCGATGATGCCGGAGATTTCTCCGCGGGCTATCTCATCTGTTTTTGCAAAAGGTTTCCCGGCGGCCGGCTTGACAAAAGCCATCGTTTCCATGACTTCAACCGTGGCATGGATAAAGGGATTGATGAATTTAACGTCCATGGTGCTTTTTGTATCGAGCGCCTTTCTAGACATCGCCGGGGCTTCCGGGCGTATTGCACTATCCGCAGAAACAAGGGCGGCGCCGGCCGCCCTTATCCAAACTGCGTGTCGGACCGCGCTTTCAAGTTTCTACCAGCCCCGCGCGGACAAAATCTGTTCGGGGGGAATTTGCCCGATCTCGAGCCCGGGCATGGCATCGCCCAGCCCCATCGAGGCCTCCAGTATTTTTTGCGGGTCGCGGAAGTTGGCCGTGGCTTTGACAATGGCTACAGCCCGCCTGCCCGGGTCCGCAGACTTGAAGATACCGGAACCCACAAAAACGCCGTCGCAGCCGAGCTGCATCATCAGCGCCGCGTCGGCGGGCGTGGCAATGCCGCCGGCGGCAAAATTGACTACCGGCAGGCGGCCGAGCTGTCTCACCTGCAGAGCAAGTTCATAGGGAAGGCCGTTTGTTTTGGCAAAGCCGGTCACTTCTTCTGCGGGCATCTGTACAAGCTGACGGATTTCGCGATTAACGGTCCTCATGTGGCGGACCGCCTCGACAACATTCCCCGTACCCGCCTCGCCTTTTGTACGAACCATCACCGCCCCTTCGGCAATTCTTCTTAATGCCTCGCCGAGATTACGCGCCCCGCAGACAAAAGACGTCGAAAACTTTGTTTTGTCTATATGGCACTCTTCGTCGGCCGGCGTCAGAACTTCACTTTCATCGATAAAATCGATGCCCAGTGCCTCCAGAAGCTGAGCTTCCACGAAATGGCCGATTCTGACTTTGGCCATCACCGGAATGGAAACCGCCTTTTTGATTTCGGCAATCATTGTCGGATTCGACATTCTGGCGACTCCACCCTCCTTGCGTATGTCGGCCGGCACACGCTCGAGCGCCATCACGGCGACAGCGCCGGCGTCCTGCGCGATTTTTGCCTGCTCTACATTGGTGACATCCATGATGACACCGCCTTTGAGCTTGAGCGCCACAGCATCATTGAATATGTAATTTTTTGTTTCCACCTTTAAAAACCCCTCCTAGTATCGAGCAGCCGTAAGCGGCTGTCTTCATTGCCTGTAATCTTTGTGTAAAATACAAATAGATGCTTTCGTCAAGTATTATTATCAGTTAAGGCGGCAAGCCGGCTTTTATGGTGCGGCCGCTTGCGCTTGAAGTCGGCGCATTCCCTGGAAGCTGTTTCTTGCTTCCAGCTCGCGATTGATGGCATTGAGGACATCAAGTTTGTTTTTGGCCCAGTCCGGCCCCATAAAAATATCGCGGTAGCCGTCCGCCGTGAGGCGCTGGATGACCATGGAAGGCGGCAGAAGCTCGAGCACATCGCAGGTCAGAGACACATATTTCTCCTTTGATATCAGTTCAATATCATTGTTGCCATAAGAGGCGCCCAGCTGTGTGCCCGAAAGAGCCAAAAGAGAGTGGATCTTGATGCCATCCACCTGCAGGGCGGCCAGCCGTGCGGCTGTTTCGTGAACATGCAGCGGTGTTTCCCCGGGCAGGCCGATAATGATGTGCACACAGATATGCAAACCCCTTTGGGCCAGCGCCGCCACCGCATCGAGAAACTGCGCGTAATTATGGCCGCGGTTGAGGCGCGCCAGTGTTTCATCGTGAGCGGACTGCAGGCCCAGCTCCACCCATACGTGGTATTTTTGAGCATAGCCCGCCAGAAGGTCGATGACGTCCGCACCGAGGCAGTCCGGCCTCGTGCCCACCGACATGCCGATCACGTCTTGAGCCGACAGGGCTTCGTCGTAGAGCGCCTTTAATCGGTCCACCGGGGCGTAAGTATTCGTAAATGTCTGAAAGTAGGCAATAAATTTTGAAGCGGATAATTTATAATATTGCTTTCCCGAGGCGATTTGCCTGGAGATGCCGGGCAGCTCTCCCGCCTGACGCAGCGGCGAGCCGCGCCCGTCACAATAAATGCAGCCGCCCGTGGCGACGGACCCGTCTCTGTTGGGACAGGTAAAGCCTGCATCGATCGACAGTTTGTACACCGTGCAGCCGAAAAGGTTGCGCCAGTAGCTTTTCAGGTCGTAGTATCTTTTAGTGTTGTTCCAGAAATCAGGCTTGTCCATAACAAGTTTTTTTGTTGTGTTTTTTCAGGCGCAATACTATGAAATCGGGACAAGTGCAAGCATCCGGTTTTGGAGTGAACTGTGACAGAGAAATATGACATCATCGTTATCGGTGCAGGCCATGCCGGCTGCGAGGCGGCGCTGGCCGCGGCGCGCATGGGATGCGCGGTGCTTTTGTTCAATATCAGCCTAGATTCGATGGCGCTGATGTCGTGCAACCCGGCGATCGGGGGACTGGCCAAAAGCCAGCTTGTCAAAGAGGTGGACGCGCTCGGCGGCGAGATGGCGAAGGTGACGGATAAAACCGCCGTTCATTTCCGCGTGCTCAATGCGTCAAAAGGCCCCGCCGTACAATCCACCCGCATGCAGTGCGACAAACAGCTTTACCGCCTGGCGATGAAATCCACACTCGAAAAGCAGAAAAATATTCATCTCCGGCAGGCGATGGTGGAATCTCTGGCCGTCGGCCATGGGCACGTCACGGGCGTTCTCGATACAAGCGGCCACTTCTACGAGGCAAAAAAGGTGATCGTCACGGCGGGAACTTTTTTAAACGGGCTGGTCCACATCGGTACTTCGCGGACCCCGTCCGGCAGAGCCGGCGAGCTGGCTTCGACCGGCCTGGCCCGTCAACTGGCCACGCTGGGCTTCGAGCTCGGGAGGATGAAAACAGGCACGCCCCCGCGGCTCAAGGCCTCGACGATTGACTTTTCCTGTCTGGAGCGCCAGGACAGTGATGAGCTGCCCGCGCCTTTTTCCTTTACCACAAACAGGCTGCGCACCGAGCGCCTGCCTTCTTATTTCACCGCTACCTCGGCCGAAACCCATCGCCTCATCCACGACAACATCCGCCACTCGCCTCTTTATTCCGGCGCCATCCAGGGGGTCAGCGCCAGGTACTGTCCGTCTTTGGAGGACAAGGTCATGCGCTTCTCTGAAAGAGACAGTCATCCGGTCGTGCTCGAGCACGAAGGTCTCGACACAGAAGAGGTGTATGCCAAGGGACTGGGCAACTCACTACCCCTGGAGCTGCAGTACCGGATCGTTCAGAGCGTAAAGGGACTCGAGCAGGCCGAAATCATGCGGCCGGCGTATGCCATTGAATATGATTTCATTCAGCCGACACAGCTTAAAATGACGCTCGAGACAAAGCTTGTCTCCGGGCTGTATCTGGCCGGACAGGTAAACGGAACCTCCGGATATGAAGAGGCGGCGGCGCAGGGACTCTGGGCGGGCGTCAACGCCGCGCTGGCGCTTGCCGGTGCATCGCCGTTTATTCTGGATCGCTCCGAAGCGTACATGGGGGTGATGATCGACGACCTGGTCACCAGAGGGGTGGATGAACCCTACCGCATGTTCACCTCGCGCGCGGAATACCGGCTGATTCTGCGTGAAGACAATGCGGTCATCCGTCTGATGGGCCGGGGCTGCGAGTTGGGCCTGGTGGACAAAAAGCATTATCTGGACCTGCACGATAAGATGTCGCGCATCGCCTGCGGCATTGAATATCTGAAGACCACAACCGTCAAACCCTCGGAGAAGGTAAATGCAAGCCTCGCCGCCATTGGCTCTCCCGCCTTGAGCCGCGCTACCACACTGTATGGACTCCTCAAAAGAAATGAAATCGGCTATGACGATTTGAGCATGTTTTCAGACCGGGAACCGGAGGACGATTCTTTTGTAAAAAGACAAATCGAGATCGAAACCAAATATGAAGGCTACATCAGGCGTCAGTTCGAAGCGACAAAAAAACTGAAGGAAATGGAAAAGAGGAAAATCCCGCCTGATTTCGATTATTCATCGGTTCCGGGGCTTTCCAGCGAGCTGCGCGCCAAACTCAACCGTGTGCTTCCCGCCACAATCGGCCAGATGGGCCGCATCCCGGGAATTACAGAAGGCGCAATTTCCGCCGTTTTGATTATGCTCAAAAAGCTTGCCTCGGCCGCCGGGCCGCGGCAGGCGGACTAACCGCCGCCTCAGGCGCTTTCCCGTCACGGATATGACCGGCCCGGCCGAAGCCGACAGCTAAGGGGTGATGTTTCGCCGTTTCATTTCCATGCGCACCTCTATGCGGCGCTGGCGCAAATCATCAGCCGTATAGGCGGTGCCGCCCGTTTCGACACCGACACCGCTGCCGATAGCGCCGCGGCGTCCGAGGCCGAAGCCGCCGAAACCTATCCCCATTGAGGGGCCGGTTTGCTTTTCCTGTTTTTCAATCTCGTCGTTGAGGCGGTAGAAATACTCCAGCAGCTGTTCATTGTTCATCGTTTTATAATTCTCGTCCAGCAGCTGACTGGAATGACTCGCACAGCCGGCAATAAAGCCGATAAGAAAAACAAGCGAAAGCACCGCCGACAGTCTTGCACTCATCATAATCCCCTCCGTTGCGAAGCTCTTTTTTACTTTGCGCCTTCCGGGCAGGCTCCCACCGCGCCTTGCCGTATGAAATAAAAGTGTAGTGCAAGCGGCCCGCCTTAAAGGCGCACAAGTCTATGACACAAAAAGAGCCGGCGTCAATGATTTTTGCACACGGCCAGGCAATGAGCTCAGGTACGGGCATATCCTGCCGCGGGAGGGAAAGTTTGTATTTTCGTATCGCACTCCTTGCCGTCTTTCACCGCCGGCAATCGCGTTCAGACATCACAGTGCTTTGTTTTTACATTGACAAATACACTGAGCTCATTATATTCACTCTATTCGTTTGTAGACAGGCATGGTGATAAAAGCCGTTTTTTCATTTGGGAGGTAAACATTATGAAGACAGGCAGAAAATCTTTTTTCACGTTTTTTATGGCCTTTCTGGTCGCGTTTTTTGTCGTTTCTCTGGTCGGTGTCCTGAGGTCCTCCTTCACTGATTCGGGTGCACCTGAAATCCTGATGGCGGAAGCACTGCCTGCGGTGCCGGCTCAAGCCGCGCAAACCCCCTTGTCCTTTTCAGACCTGGCCGAGCGTGTTAAACCTGCGGTCGTAAATATCAGCACCACCAAAACTTTCAAAGGCGGTGGTGTCTATCGCGGTCCCTTCGGTGGTTCACCTTTTGGAAATTCGCCTTTCGGCGATGATTTTTTTGACCGTTTTTTCGGAGACATGCCCAGACGCGAATTCAAGCAGCAGAGCCTCGGGTCCGGATTTATCATCAGCAACGACGGTTACATCTTCACCAACAATCATGTTGTCGAAAAAGCTGATAAAATTCTGGTCAAAATATCGGATGGCAAAGAGTATGAAGCCAAAGTCATCGGGACCGACGCCAATACGGATATAGCTCTCATCAAAATCAAGCCGCAGACCAGTCTTCCCGTCGCGGAAATCGGCGATTCGGAAAAAGTCAAAGTCGGAGAGTGGGTCATCGCCATCGGCAACCCCTTCGGACTGGAAGCGACGGTGACGGCGGGCATTGTCAGCGCAAAAGGCAGAGTCATCGGCGCGGGGCCTTATGACAATTTCATCCAGACAGACGCCTCCATCAATCCGGGCAACAGCGGCGGTCCTCTTTACAATATGGAAGGCAAGGTTATCGGCATCAACACGGCAATCGTCGCGCAGGGCCAGGGAATCGGTTTCGCCATTCCCATTAATATGGCTAAAACCATCCTCAACGATCTCAAAACCAAAGGCAAGGTAACGCGCGGCTGGCTGGGAGTTTCCGTGCAGGACATCTCCGATGACCTGGCCAGCAATTTAAACCACAAGAATAAAAGCGGCGCTTTGATCTCTGATGTCTTCAAGGGCGACCCAGCCGACAAGGGGGGCATTAAAGTTGGCGATATCATTACAGAAATAGACGGAAAGCCCATTAAAGACAGCCATGATCTGCTGATGGTCATCGCATCACTGCACGTCGGGCAGAAAATAAATGTCAAAGCGGTACGGGACGGCAGGGAAATGGCCTTTACAGTCACGGTCGGTGAACGAAAAGACACTGTCACGGCGGGTGTTGAAAAGCCCGACACTTCCGAGAGCCTGTTCGGCATTTCGGCGCAGGATATTTCGCCGGAAATCGCGCGCCGGCTGGGCATTGCGCAAAGCGGCGTCATCGTCACCGACGTTGAAGCAGGCAGCCCGGCAAGTGAGGTCGGCATTCAGCCGCAGGATGTCATCGTGCGGGTCAACCGGGTCACCATTTCATCCGTTAAGGATTTTGACCGGGAAATGACCAAAGCGGCGGAGAAAAAGAGTGTCAGCTTACTGATCAAGCGGGGAAAATCCAGTTTCTTTGTCACGCTCCGCAGCGAATAGCGCAACGAAAGTTTAACAAATTCCGAGGCAGGCTTTCGGGCCTGCCTTTTCCTGTCACTTTGCAGCTCCCCATTCGGAATCTGACCATGAAGCTCAATGACTACACAGGCGTGATCCACTTTCATTCATCACTGTCCTTTGACGGTCACGCTCCCATGAAAGACATCGTGCGGGCCGCCGAAGAAAACGGCATTGATTTTTTGATGCTGACGGATCATGACCACCTGCAGGCCAGAGATGAGGGATGGGAAGGGTGGCAGGGAAAGGTGCTGGTCATCGTCGGCGAAGAAATAGCGCCGCGCTTCAATCATTACCTTGCCTTCAATATTAAAGAGCCGGTTGTCTGTCATGATGACCACGCGGGAAGCAATCCGCAGAAATATATGGACGAGGTTCACCGCCAGGGAGGCATCGGCTTTATCGCTCACCCCGACCATGAGGGGACAAAAATGTTTCACGTGAAACAATACAGCTGGAACGACTGGAGCGTGAGCGGTTATACGGGAATCGGCATCTGGGACTTTATGACCGACTGGCAGAGCTCCCTGACAGGATATTTCCGCGCCTTTTTCTCCTTTTTCTTTCCCGCCTATTTCCTTAAAGGCCCCCGTACAGTGACGCTGGAAAGATGGGACAGGATCAATCAAACCGCAAAAGTCGTCGGTATCGGAGAGCTGGATAACCACGCCAGCACAAAAAAAATCGGCTGCTTTAATTTTGTCGCTTTTTCTTTTGACCGGGCTTTCCGCTTTGTCTGCACACACATTCTGACACAAGAACCCTTCTGCGGAAACAACGCCCAAGATATTCGTCTGGTCTATGACTCCCTGTCACACGGCCGCTGCTATTTTTCACTGGAATATTTTCATCAAGCGAGAGGCTTCCAGTTTTTCATCGAACATAACGGCAGGGATTTTTACATGGGAGATGCATTGAAACTTTCCGGCGGCGCCCGTCTACATGTGTCCTGCCCTGAAAAAGCGGATATCCGGATCATCCACAACGGGTCCGTCCGCCATCGGGCACGCGGCCGCAGCGTGAGCATAGCTGTTGACGAGTCGGGTGTTTACCGCACGGAAGTTTATCTCAAAACGGCCGGCAGGCTGCGCCCCTGGATTTTCTCCAATCCGATTTTTGTAAACTGACTTCCCTGCACAGCGCAGTTCCGGGTGCGCGCAGTTTTACAGACCGCCTCAGCTTTCCGGACTTTTCACTAATTTTTCGATTCTTCAATCCATTGTGCATACCGGTACATTTTGGCCAGCGCCCGGACTGCCCGTTCGGGACTGGCAAAGACAATACCCTTGTACTTGTGCCCCTCAATTTCAATGACCGTGCGCGTGGTTTCGTCCGTGAGCAGATATACGCCGATCACGGGTTTGTGGTACCTGCCCATGAGGTTTACCGTTTTTGCCACCAGCTCCCTTTCGTAGATTTTTAAAATTTCCAGAGAGTCTTCCTTGAATTTAAGGTCATAGGCCGCATCCACAGCGATGGTCGAGTCCAGTACACCTTCTATCATAACCTTTCGGCCGATGATGCCCATATGAATGATCGCGTCGCATTCCTCCCATTGCAGCAGTTCTTCGGCAATAGCCATATGAATGTCCGTGTTCATTTCCGCGACCAGGTCAACCGGATTGGCATGGCTCCAAAACGGCGGCAGCCAGTTATTGATTTTCTCGATAATTCTTTGCGACAAAGGCTGGACGATGAGCCCGTTTTCATTACACAGGTCGGAGGCGACCACGCCCCAGCCGCCGCCGAGGGTGAGAATTGCCACGCGGTTGCCCCGCGGCAGAGGCAAAGAGGCAAAAGCGGCCGACAGGTCGAGCAGGTCCATCGGCTGATCGGCGCGCACAATACCCGCCTGAGTGCAGGCAGCTTCAAATACTTTGATATTTGAAGCCATCGCGCCTGTGTGGCTCGCGGCGGCTGCTGCTCCCGCCTCCGTGCGGCCTCCTTTGAGGACAATGACCGGCTTTTTCATGCCGACACGTCTGGCCGCCTCGTAAAAGCGTCTGCCATTTTTAACACTTTCAAGATACAGGACCACCGTTTTCGTCAGCTCGTCAACCTCGAAACCCTCCAAACAGTCTTCTATGGTAATCATCGCCTCATTTCCCGAGCCGGCAAAGGCCCGGATACCGATTCCCTCCTGTTCGGCAAACGCCAGCAACTGCGTCCCCAGGTTTCCCGACTGAGCAACAAGAGAAGTACCGCCGGGCTTCGGGCGCACATGCGTGCCGGTGCAGTAAAGAGAAGCATAGGGGTTGCAGATCCCCATCGTGTTGGGACCGAGTATCAGGATGCCGGCCTCGCGCGCCTTATCGACCAGGTCATTTTCCAGCTTTTTCCCCTCCGGCCCTGTTTCACTGAAACCGGAGGATATCAAAAGGACATTTTTAACACGCTTTTGGCTCAACTCATCAATAAGGGGAATAACCCTTTCCGCAGGAATGGTGATTACGGCCAGATCAACCGGCTCATCAATTTCGGTTATACGACGGTAAACTTTCCGTCCGGCAATCTCTCCGCCCCGGGGATTGACCAGATAGACTTTTCCTGTATATTTTCCGGCAATTACGTTGCTGAACATGAGTTGCCCCCATTTGCTGAGTTCCGCGGAGGCGCCGATAAAAGCAATTGATCGCGGGTAAATCAAATCACCTATATCGCTGGGATTTACCGGATGCAGAGCTTCCTGCTGCATTTTTCTGTCCCCTAAAATTATTAGCGCGTCCACCGCCGTGACCGTGCCGTCGGGCGATACCAGCAGGGGATTGATATCGATTTCCCTGACCTGCGGGATACTCATTGCTATTTCGGAAAGCCCTGTCAGCACTTTTACCAGCGCGTCGATATCCGGTGAGCTTTCACCGCGGAAAGCATCGAGCAGCTTCGTCCCCTGAATCTCATATATCATTGATATTGCTTGGCTTTTATCAACAGGGGCCAGGCGGAAAACGACATCGCGCAGAGCTTCGGTGAATATCCCGCCCAGGCCGAACATGACCACCGGTCCGAACTGCACGTCAAAAAACAAACCGGCCACAAACTCTCTTTTTCCCTTGAGCATCGGCTGGAGCAAAAAACCCTCCAGGTCATTTCCCGCCCGCTCTTTAATCATCAGCGCCGTCTCAATAAGCTCTTCTTCGTTTTTGATGTCGAGGGCCACCAGCCCCCGCTCTGTTTTGTGCATCAGCCTGCTGCCGAGGCCTTTTAAAACCGCCGGGTATGTGCAAGCGGCCTTCACGTCTTTTAACTCATCGATACTCTGAAAGACCTGCTCCTCGACTACCGGAATGCCGAAGTCTTTGAGCACCTGCTTGGCCTGTGCCTCCGTGAGGGCCGTGCGCCCTTCCATGACGGTCTTTTCAATAATTTCCGTGTATTTCATTTCCCTCTCCTGTTGATCATCTTCAGCCTGTCTTTATATTTAAGCGGTCGTCTGTCCCCGGCCGCAGCTGCAAGGCATTTTGCCTTCACATGAAAATCGTCGGGTCTATTTCTGGCAATCAGGGCAGCAATAAGTACCGCGGCCGGCTTGCTTCACGCGTACAATAACACCTGCGCAGCGCAAACACTTTTTCCCCGCCCGACCATATACCTTGAGTTCGTTCTGGTTTTCACCCGGCCTGCCGTATAAATCACGCCAGTCGGAAATAGACGTCCCTCTGTTTTGTATTCCTTTTTTCAAAATACGGCGCGCGTGGCGCAAAACCGTCTTCCACTGTTCGGGAGTAAGGCTGTCCGCCCTTTTTTCCGGAGCGATGCCGGCTGCGTGCAGAATCTCGCATGCGTAAATGTTTCCAATTCCCGCAAAAGCACGTGCATCCATGAGTAATGTCTTGACACTCACTTTCCGCCTGGCATGACGCTCCATGAATTGCCTGAGACTGAAACTCTCCATCAGGTCATTGTCAGAGGTGATAACGGTCTCGGGCAAAACCTTTACCGTCGCAAAACGGCGCGGGTCAATCAGGTCAATATTCCTGCCGTCTAATCTTATACGCAGCCGGCTGTGCGGTGGCTTTGTGTTTTGTGAATGCAAAAAAAGCCGCCCGGTCATGCGCAGATGAATGGTGAGGCTTTTCCCGTTATCCATGCTTATGGAAATTGTTTTACCCAAACGCCTGACCCGGCGAATGGCTCTTCCGGCAAGAGGCTCAATACCGCCGAGTTTCTTATCATAAACAGATACGGACTTTATTGCGGCGCCGGCGACACTTTCGTGTAACTGCCGGCACAGAGTTTCCACCTCGGGCAGCTCCGGCATTTCGTTTATCCTTTCTTTTATGACAATTCCTGACCGCTGCCTCTGGTTGTGTGCGGCCTTGGATCAGACTATCCGATAGGCGGTGCAGATGCAATATTTTTAGTCTGCTTTCTAAAAGAACGCAAACGGGCGATTGCACCTTGTGTCCTCCTGAATCAAACGACTTTATTTGAAAATTTTTTTGAAAAAATTAAATACTTGTTGACAAATTTTTTTGCGGGCGTACATTCGGAAAAAATACGGCGCGTTTGCTGCCGTGGTGAAAATAATATTTAAAAGGAGCGCAGATGGAAAACGAATCACTGTTCGGCGACGATGCCGAACCTCCCGGCCCCTCGGCTGAGATTGTTATGGCACAAAACGAGGCAGCGACTTTTCGCTTGTCTTCTCCGGCCGACGCCCTGCCTGTTTTGGCAAAAGCGAAACCGGAACGTCTGTATTTTCCTTTTAAAGATTCCCCGCGCGCGAAAGCATTCCGCAAAAAACATTACCCGGACATCAGCCGCATCGAGTGGTTCGACTGGCGCTGGCAGTTTCAAAACGCCATCCGCGACGTTGAAACTCTCGGTTCGATCATTCGTCTGTCCGATAACGAACGTCAGGCAATGATGCACCCGTCGGGTGATCTGCCCGTGGCCATTACGCCTTACTACGCAAGCCTTCTTTCCGTGGATAACCCCTCTTCGCCGCTTCGCCGTTCGGTCGTGCCTGTCGTCGATGAATGCCTGCACACAAAAGGCGAAGAGGAGGACCCCCTTTGCGAAGACGCTGACTCGCCCGTACCGGGCATTGTCCACCGTTATCCCGACCGTGTCTTGTTTTTAGTCACGGATATCTGCTCGACCTATTGCCGCTACTGTACACGTTCTCGAATTTTCGGCCGGAGGCATCAATGCTTTATAGACTTGGAGAAATGGGAAAAGGCGCTCGCCTATATCGCCTCCAATCCCAATATCCGCGACGTCCTGCTTTCCGGCGGCGACCCTCTGACTCTTTCCGACGACCGGCTGGAATGGCTGCTTTCGCGCCTGAAGAAAATTCAGCATGTCGAACTTATCCGCATCGGCACGAAGGTTCCGGCCGTGCTGCCGCAGCGCATCACTCCCGCGCTGGTGTCGATGTTGAAAAAACACCATCCTCTCTGGATGAGCATCCACGTGACCCACCCCGACGAACTCACCCCTGAAATGAGCGCAGCCTGCATTCGTCTTGCCGACGCCGGGATACCGCTGGGCAGTCAGAGCGTTCTTCTGTCCGGCATCAACGATTCCGTCGCGACGATGACCCGTCTGATGCACGGCCTCTTACAGATCCGCGTCCGCCCCTACTATTTGTATCAGTGCGACCCGATCCCCGGCTCCTCTCATTTCCGCACGCCCGTCGGCAAAGGACTGGAAATCATTCAGGGACTGCGCGGCCATACCAGCGGCTACGCCGTGCCTGCCTATGTAGTGGACGCACCGGGCGGTGGTGGAAAGATACCTCTGCTTCCCGAGTATGCCGTCGGCCGGGATGAGGACGGCCTGATATTGCGCAACTATGAAGGCCATATCTTCCGCTATCCGGACAACCACGCCGACGCGAAAGATATTCATTAACATCATGCCCACCGCAACACACCACGCGATGAAGCGCGCCGGCAAAGAAACCGTCATCGGCCTGACTTATGACTTGCGCGACGATTATCTGCGCGAGGGCTTCACACCGGAAGAAACCGCCGAGTTCGACAGTCCCGACACTGTCAAAGCGATTGAAAATGTGATCCTTGAGCTCGGTTTCGGCATCGACCGCATCGGTAATATTAAAGCCCTCACACGCCGCCTGGCCGCGGGCGATCGCTGGGACCTCGTCTTCAACATTGCCGAGGGGCTTTGGGGCTTCGGCCGTGAGGCTCAGGTTCCCGCCCTTTTGGATGCCTTTGCGATCCCCTATACCTTTTCCGACGCACTGGGACACAGTATCTGTCTGCACAAGGCAATGGCCAAACATATCATCCGCGACCTGGGCATCCCGACTCCTGATTTCGCCGTGGTTGCCGACCCGGCGGACATAGACCGGGTCAGACTGCCTTACCCGCTTTTTGCCAAGCCCGTCGCGGAAGGTACAGGAAAGGGAATAACCTCCGTATCAAAAATCGACAATGCCGAAAGCCTGCGCAGAGTCTGCCTGCATCTTCTTGCGGCCTTTTCGCAGCCGGTGCTGGTCGAAACTTATCTGCCGGGACGGGAATTCACCGTGGGCATTGTCGGTTCCGGACATCATGCACGCGCACTCGGAGTTATGGAGGTCATCCTCAACCCGGAAGCGGAGGCACACGCCTACTCGTACGGCAACAAGGAGCATTATGAAAAACTCGTAAACTATGCCCTTGCCCGGGGCGAAGAGGCGCGCCAGGCGAAGGAAGTCGCCCTTGCTGCGTGGCGGGGCCTCGATTTAAAGGATGCGGGCAGGGTGGATCTGCGCTCCGACCTTTACGGTCGCGTAAATTTCATGGAAGTCAATTCCCTGGCCGGCCTCAACCCGACACGCTCCGACCTTCCCATTCTTTGCGGACTCGCGGGCATACCTTACAGCCGGCTCATCACGGAGATTTTAAAGTCGGCTCTGTCGCGCGCCTGTATTATCACGGACGCACAGGCGCTGATTTGACTGACAAGCAGGGCTCATTGATGAAAAAAATCGTTGTTTTACATTCTGACGTGGCGCCGGACGCTCCCGCAGATGAGCTCGACTGCCTCCGGCAGGCCCAAGCCGTTTCCGATGCGCTGACGGCCCTGGGGCATGAGCCTGTTTTAATGCCTTTTGTCCTTGACCTGGCGGAAAACATGGACAAACTGCGTCAAATCAGCCCGTATGCAGTTTTCAATCTGGTGGAAACTGTCGCCGGAAAGGGAAGCCTCGTCTACCTGGCCCCCGCCTTGCTCGACCTTCTTAATCTCCCGTACACCGGCTGCCGCACAGACGCCATGTATCTTACATCCAACAAGCCGCTTGCCAAGAAAATGCTGCGTGACGCGGGCATCGCCACGCCCGCCTGGCTTTGTGAAAACGGCCACCTTTGTGGAGAGGCGCCTGCGGATACCTTCATTGTCAAAGCATGCTGGGAGGAGGCGTCCGCCGGGCTGGATGAAACTTGCGTGGTTAAATCACCCCGCCCCGGCGATCTTGCGCGCATCATACAAACAAAAAAAAACGAAACGGGCGTGCCATGGTTTGCCGAGGAATATATTGAAGGAAGGGAATTCAATATCGGCCTGCTGGCGGGACAAGACGGGGTTATTGCTTTACCCGCGGCGGAGATCATTTTTCTCGATTACCCGGAAAAGAAACTGAAAATCCTGGATTACCGTTCAAAATGGATCGAAGATTCCTTTGAGTACGAACATACCAGCCGCACATTTGATTTTGACCGTCACGACGCGCCTCTGATCGACAGGCTGCGCGAAATTGCCCTCGCCTGCCGGCGGCTTTTCGACTTGCGCGGTGCGGCGAGGGTGGATTTTCGCATAAATGAAAACGGCGAGCCCCTGGTTCTGGAAGTCAACGCCAATCCCTGCCTGTCGCCGGACGCGGGTTTTGCCGCCGCCCTCAAGCGGGCGGAAATACCCTATCACAGGGCAATAGATGCAATGATTCATGATGCCTTAAAATAATTAAATGAGATGAATGCTATAAGCTATCGCCAGGAAATTCGCCCGTCAGACCCGGAAGCGGTTTCGCAAATCGTCCGCTCCAGCGGTTTTTTCTCCGAGTCGGAAATCGAGATCGCCAATGAGCTTGTCCGTGATGGACTTGCCCATGGCGGGGACAGTCCCTACCGGTTTTTGTTTGCCGAGCTTCACGGCGGACTTGCCGGCTACAGCTGCTACGGTCTGATACCGGCCACCGCCGGAAGCTATGATCTGTACTGGATTGCCGTAACCGAAAAGATGCGCGGGAAGGGTCTGGGTAAAAATCTTCTTTTCAAAACAGAGGAGCTCATCCGGAATCTTTGCGGAAGACGCATTTACGCCGAAACATCATCTCGTGATCAGTATCTCCCGACCAGACTCTTTTATGAAAAGTGCGGCTATCTTGCCGAGGCGTTTCTCGACGATTTTTACGCACCGGGCGACAGTAAAATCATCTATTCCAAGCATTTAAAATGACAAATAAATATATCTGCTTACCCATTTTTTTAATTTTAAAACCTTGCAATTTGGCTGATAATTGGCTACAGCACTGCAGGCTTGAGTCAATGTGGTCGACACATTTACAGGAACAAAGGAGGTTACATCCATGCGCCTGTTTCCGAAAGAAGAAAATTTTTTTGCATTGTTTGAAGAACTGGCTGATAAAATTGAAGAAGGAGGCCGGTTTTTCCTGGAAATGGCCCAAAATCGAGATTTTTCCGCGCCCAAAGTTACCCGCCTCAAAGAGCTTGAACATGAAGCTGATGTCATCACACACAAAACATATGAAAAAATGCACAAGACATTTCTGACGCCCATTGACCGCGAGGACATATACGCTCTGGTCAATAAAATGGACAGCGTCATGGATGTCATCGAGGCCACGGCGGCACGCATCCACATGTACAAGGTCAAGAAGCCGGAAGATGAACTCATCAAACAGGCGGAAATCCTCTATCAGGCGATTCAGAAAATCAAGGATGTCGTGCACGGACTGCGCAACATGAAAAACTCAAAAATGATTCTTGACGGGTGCGTCGAGATCAACACGCTGGAAAACGCAGGGGACATCCTTTTGAGAAGCATCATCACCGAGCTTTTTGAAAAAGAAACAGACGCCATCGAACTCATCAAATGGAAGGAAATTTTTGAGCGGCTGGAAGAAGCCCTTGATGTTTGTGAAGATGTTTCCAACATCGTGGAAGGGATTGTCCTGAAACATGCTTGAATCAGTGTTCTTTGTTTTTTTTCTCATCTTTATCGCACTGGTCTTCGATTTTTTGAACGGCTTTCACGACGCTGCTAATTCTATTTCCACCGTTGTTTCCACACGCGTACTTTCCCCTAGAATTGCCGTTCTCTGGGCCGCTTTTTTCAATTTTTCCGCGGTTTTTTTTGTAGGTACAGCGGTTGCCCATACCGTAGGAAAAGGCATCATTCAAATTGATGTTGTAGACAATCTTATTATTTTTTCATCCCTGGGCGGAGCAATCACCTGGAACCTCATCACCTGGTATTTAGGACTGCCCAGCAGCTCGTCACACGCCCTCATCGGTGGTCTTATCGGCTCGGCTATTTCCAAAGCCGGTATGGGAACGCTGGTTTGGTCCGGCATTATAAAAACAACTCTCTTTATTGTTGTTTCTCCAGCCATCGGCATGATTTTAGGGTTTGCTTTTATGGTCATCTCCATGAATCTGTCCCGTAACTCGAATATCGCCAAGGCCGATAAAATTTATCGCAAATTACAGCTTTTTTCCGCCGCCGTTTATTCTCTGGGGCACGGCATGAACGATGCACAGAAAACCATGGGAATTATTGCCATGATGCTCTACAGTAAAGGTTTTCTTGGTGATACTTTCCATATTCCCATATGGGTTATCATCGCCAGTTATTCGGTTATCTCACTAGGCACGATGTTCGGCGGTTGGCGTATTGTTAAAACCATGGGCACCAAAATCACCAAGTTGCAGCCGATCGGCGGATTCAGCGCGGAAACAGCCGCGGCCTGTTCCATTATAGGCGCCACCGTGGGCGGCATCCCGGTTAGCACAACACAGACCATTGCTGGAGCTATTGTCGGCGTCGGTGCAAGTAAAAGGCTCTCCGCGGTGCGCTGGGGTGTGGCAGGCAACATCATCTGGGCCTGGGTTTTGACGATACCTGTTTCCGCCATCATTTCCTCTTTGTTTTTTCACGCCCTGAAACATTTTCTTTATTGATAATTTTTTTCTTTTGCCGTAAATCTCTCGCCGGTGTTCCTAATCCGGTTAAGCGCAGGAGGCTTGTCCATGGCGGAAAAAAAATTGCCCTTCTCCAAAAAACAGCTCGATGCCATTATTGATCAATATCCGACGCCCTTCCATATTTACGACGAAAAGGCCATACGTAAAAACGCGCGCGAGTTTAAAAAAGCATTTGCCTGGAGCAGGGGCTTCAAGGAATTTTTTGCCGTCAAGGCCTGTCCCAATCCCTATATCATGAAAATCCTGCAGGCAGAGGGGTTCGGCGCGGACTGCAGCTCTCTTTCAGAGCTGGTGCTGGCGCAGAAAACCGGTATTGTCGGAGAGGAAATCATGTTCTCCTCCAACGACACGCCCGCAAAGGAATTCATTAAAGCCAGAAAGCTCAAAGCCATCATCAATCTGGATGACATCACCCACATCGACTATCTTGAAAAGCACGCGGGCCTGCCGGATTTAATCTGTTTTCGCTACAACCCGGGCCCGCTGAAAAAAGGCAACTTCATCATCGGCCATCCGGAAGAGGCAAAGTACGGCTTCACCCGCGAACAGCTCTTCGAAGGCTACCGCATCTGCCGTGACAGAGGCGTAAAGCGTTTCGGCATCCACACGATGGTGGCATCAAACGAACTCGACCCGAATTACTTTGTCGAAACAGCAGAGATTCTTTTCAATCTGATCGTCGAAATCTCGCACGCGCTGGGTATCCGCTTTGAGTTCGCCAATTTAAGCGGCGGCGTGGGCATCCCCTACCGCCCCGGGCAGGAGCGCATCGACCTGGACGCCATGAGCCGGGGTATCAAAAAAAAATATGAACAGATCATCGCCGCCAACGGCCTTGCCCCTTTGAAAATATATACCGAATGCGGCCGTTACATCACCGGCCCCTACGGCTACCTCGTCTCGAAAGTCCTGCACATCAAGGACACCTATAAAAAATTCGCCGGCCTCGATGCGTGCATGGCGGACCTGATGCGTCCCGCCCTTTATGGCGCCTATCATCATATTACAGTTGCAGGGAAAGAAAAACTCTCGCATGACACAATGTATGATGTGACCGGCTCGCTTTGTGAAAACAACGACAAATTCGCCATTGACCGGATGCTGCCGAAACTGACGCACGGCGACACGCTCGTCATTCATGATACGGGGGCGCACGGCTATGCCATGGGTTTTAACTACAACGGCAAACTGCGCAGTGCCGAGCTGCTTGTCCGGGAGGACGGCTCCGTAGTCCAAATCCGGCGTGCGGAAACAGTGGCCGACTACCTGCGGACGCTGGATTTCAAGGGATTGAGCGAGTTCTAGAATGTTAGACCACAGCTGACCGGTCGGCAGCCTTTTTCCTCCCCTTGCCTTTTGCCTCTTGCGCCATTATATTGGCTTCATGTCGAAGGCGAAGATACCCTCAACCCCCGCTGTACTGGCGCTCAAGGCTGCCGGAGCGGCTTTCAGTGTGCATACATACACGTATGAAGAAAAAGGCGGCACGCGGGTTTCTTCTCAAAAGCTTGGCGTTGACGAGCATATCGTCATCAAAACTCTGGTCATGGAGGATGAAAAGTCCAGGCCGCTTCTTGTCCTGATGCACGGTGACCGAGAGGTTTCCACTAAAGAGCTGGCCCGTGTTCTCGGGGCAAAATCCATCACTACCTGCAAGCCGGACACGGCCCGGCGCCACACAGGTTACATGGTCGGCGGGACATCCCCCTTCGGCACGAAAAAGGAGCTGGTCGTTTATATGGAAAAAACCATTGCCGACCTGCCGGAAATATTGATCAATGCCGGATCCCGCGGCCTGCTGGCGAAAATGAGCCCGTCGGAACTGACGAGGATTTTACGTCCCCGCTAGGTCAGCGTGGCCATTTGACTCCAGCCCGACAGATAAGGATCTTATATGACTGACAATACCATTATCCGTTGCCTCAATTGCGGTAAAAAAAACCGCATCCCGGACCGCAGGTTCAAAGGGCGTCCCACCTGCGGTCATTGCCATGCGCCGCTGGATGATCTGATCATCCGCTGCCTGAAATGCGGCACGAAAAACCGGATGCCGGAGGAAAAATTAAACGCACAGCCGCTTTGCGGCAAGTGCAAAGAACCTCTGATCATCCCGCGTCAGGACGTCAAACCGATCGACATTACCGATAATTCATTTGCCCGTGAGGTGCTGGCTGCGGACACGTCCGTTCTGGTGGACTGCTGGGCTCCCTGGTGCGGGCCTTGCCGGTCTTTGTCGCCTGTCATCGAAGAGCTTGCCTCCGATTACGCCAGCGGTGTAAAGGTAGCCAAACTCAATGTGGATGAAAACCCGCTGACCGCCTCTCAGTACGGGATCCGCAGCATCCCGACAATGCTGTTTTTTCGCGAGGGCCGGCTGGTGGAGCGGCTCGTTGGAGCTCATCCTAAACAGGAAATCGAAAAGCATCTGCTGGCCATCATCAAAACCAACTAGACATGGAAAAAAGCAAAAAAGAAGTTTATACCTGCCGCATCTTCACCGTATGGGAGGAGGAGTTTGCCCTGCCCGACGGTAAAACCACGAAACAAAGCTGGGTGGACCACAAGCCTACGGTGGCGGTAGTGGCGGTCAATGACCAAAATGAAATTCTGCTCATCCGCCAGTTTCGCAACCCGGCCAAACAGGTGCTGTGGGAAATTCCGGCAGGCACAATGGACAAAGCCACCGAGTCTCCCGCACAGTGTGCGCTGCGCGAACTGGCGGAAGAGACGGGCTACAGCGCCCGCAGCATCACCCCCCTTTTTGCAGGCTATCTGCTGCCCGGCTACTGCAATGAATATATGCATTTTTTTCTGGCGTCAGGCCTTGTTTACAAACCTCTGCCGCCGGATGAAAGCGAGTTCATTGAGGTGACGCCGACCGGTTTTGAGCAGACAGACAGGCTCATCAGACAAGGTGAGATCATTGACGCCAAAACGGTTCTGGGCGTGATGCTTGCCCGTCAATACCTCACGACTTACCCTACCTGAACAGCAGGACGAATTGTTCGAAAACTTCTTTGTGGAGGTGATCGAGCATCTCTTCTTTCATCAGCTTCAGCGCGTCAAACGGCTTGAGCTGCGGTTTGTAGGGCCGTTTGGAGACCAGCGCGTCGAAGACATCCGCTACGGAGCAAATCCGGCCGTAAATATGAATATCCTCACCGCGCAATTTGCGCGGATAGCCTATGCCGTTGTCGCGCTCATGGTGCTGCAGGACGATCAGGCGGCTTTCTATGCTGATCTGCCTTGTCTCATTGAGGAGCTTGAAGCCCATGGCCGGATGCCTGCGCATAATGCCCATTTCTTGTTCATTGAGTTTTTCCGGCTTGTTGATGATTGCCTCATCGATATAAACTTTTCCGATATCATGAAGAAAAAAACCCGCTCCCAGCGCGTGCATGTCGTGCTGGTCGTGCTTTTTTAAAATTTCTCTGGCCAGGGAAATGGCCAGCACTCCTACATTAACAGAGTGGATGTAAGTGTCGTAATCATAGGATGTTATTTTCAGCAGTTGGTTGCTGATGGCGTTGTCGGAAAACACCAGATCAACGACTCCGCAGACGGTTTTTTTGAACTCCGAGATTTTTTCCCCGGTAGGGTTTTCCCACAGGCCCTTCATCATGTTGACCGAATGATTATGGATGGCCTGGGCACGTTGCGGCGGGGGCATTTTTTTGTCGGCAATCACTTCTTTCAGATTTTCCGAGGCAACCGTCTGCAGGTCGCGTGTAAAATCTTTTTCCGGCTCCTTTGTCTTCCTGATCGGCCCGTCATGCTGCGTCCCTTGTGACACGTCAATGATCACGTGATGAATGCCGTGGTCGATGAGCTTCCTGATTTGTTTTTCAGATGTGATTGTAAAACTGTTACGCAAAAAAGGGTGGGCGCGCCAGGCGCTGGGCAGATTCACATACATGCCCAGTTTGAGTTCACCTATGGGGATCTTTTTTTTCATAGATAAATGTCGGAACTCTACCGCAGACCTACCTTCTCCCGCTTCAGCGCAGCCCGGACCGGGAAACCGATGTAAAAATCCTTGTGATTTTTATGTGTTTCCGTCGGTTAAATGAGAGATCACTAAATATATTTTCCTGAATATTGACGCAGATGAGCGTTCGTGATTCATCGATCATCGAATTTTTCTTAAATACCAGGAAGTTATCGGTCCCGTCTGTTCTCCCTTTTTTCCAGTTCAATTTCGAGATTCTTCAACCGCTCTATATTATTCCTTAACTGCTCATTTTCCTGCTGCAGCCGGCGGTTTTCCACCGCACACTGTTCGGCCATGTTTTTTTGCCCCTGCATTTCCCTTTCAGCTTCCCTCCGGATTATTGCTGATTTTTGCTTTTCGTGCTCCAGCTGAGCCTGGAGTTCAGAGTTTCTGTCGAGCGTTTCGAGAAGGTCACGAAAATCGCCGACCCAATCGCTTTGAGGCGAGTAGGCAAGGATGCTTTCCAGCCTGAACCTTGCCTCAATATTACTCGGCTCGTTTGCGTAATTTCTTAAATGACTGATCGCCCGGGCCATCAGTTGAACCTCCGGCGGCTGAATATTTGAAACAGCGGCTGCTTTACCTGTCGATCCCTCCCCCGTATTCATTGTTTTGGCTTTTTTTGCACTACAGGCCGCCAGCATCAGCGCAATGATTATAAGACAAATAATTGCTCTATTTTCTTTGTGCATTGTCCGCCTCCGCAAGCGCCTGTAAATTCTCCAATTGCAACGCCTCCTCATCCGGCAGGTCTCTTTCGTGCACATAGTTGCTGCCCGGAAGACTTTTAGCGTACTCCTTGAGCTGTGCGACTTTCCTGGCCATCTCCAACGGGCTTCGGAACCTCGAGCCGTCATCCGTGACAATGGCTGCCGTAACGGTAATCAGCGGCAGTTTCTGCACGATCCCCTGCCGGTTGCGGCCGATGAAATACCCATTTTGCGCATCATGCTCCTCATAAAAACTGTGTATCCGGGGTTCGAAATCAGCCACCAGCCTTTGACAAATCGACTCGACCTGATCCGGCCGGCCGATCACGACAAAATCGTCTCCCCCGATATGTCCCAGGAATGTCTCCTGTGGCTTGACGCCGCTTATGTAACCGGCAAGAAGAACGGCCACCTCCTTAATCACCTCGCTGCCCCAAGCATAACCATATTTATCGGCAAAAGGCTTGAAATTGTCGAGGTCCACCTGGCACAGGGAAAAGATCTCGCCCTTGCTCAGCAGCCCGGCAATACGGCTTTCAATGGCCAGGTTTCCGGGCAGGCCTGTGAGCGGGCTGGCGTCCAGATTCAGCTCTTCGAGCACTTTGAGTCTTTGCGTCATGTGGTCGAAGGACTTTGCCAAAGCCCCGATCTCGTCGTCTCGTCTGGCTTCTATCTTTTGATCCAGATTCCCTTCGGCAATCATCCCCGCGGCTTTCTGCAGCTGCTGCAGCGGCCTGGATATGTTGCGGGTGATGATCAGGGCCAGCGTTATGCCCAGCACCAGGCTCAACAAGCCTATCCCCAAAGTAAGATGCACAGCCGTCAATCCCTGAGAGGCGATCAGATTCATTTCATTATTGATGGTTTCGTCCGCGTTTTTCTGCACATTGAGCAGGTAAGAGCTCATTTCCTGAATCAGTGTCCTGCCTCTAGTTTCGGATATGGCTCCCGCTTCGTCAAAACGTCCGCTGTGTATCAGTTGCACCTCTTCGGCAAAGGATTTTTTGAGGCTGTTTTGCAAGGCGGCCACTGCCGTGACAGAGGCTTTTGTGCGCTCGTCAAGCACCAGACGCCGCATCAGCTCCATCTCTTCGAGAAACTCGTCGCTTCTATGCCAGAAGATCTGCTCGATCTCCGGGTCTTTCAAAATAAGGTACTTCTTTTCCGCTCTTTCCTGGGCCATCAGAATGTCCAGCATCTTTTTGGACCTTTCCATTACGGAAATGTGGTTGTTGGTAATATTGTAAGCGACGCTGCTGAGGCGCTGCAGGCTGGCAAGAGCATAGGCGCTGGCCACAACAGTCAGAAGCGCCATCAAAAGATAGCCCAAAAGCAACTTGCGACTGATGGTAAGCTTCATGGCTTCATCACAAAAGAATTCCCGGCACGTCTGCAAAGAAAAAACGGTGGTCTGCGCATTATTTTTTTGAGTAACACAAGCCCCTGTCCGCGTAAAGGGCAATTTGTTTTAAGCCCGGTTTTTGTGCTTTTCTCCTCCATGCTCCGCTGTAAAGCTTCTTGCCACGGGCAGAAAGTTTTGTTAAAGTTACTTTCAGCGGCAAGCCGCACTGGCCACCGCCTCACACCCTCCCGGGACGGGTGTTCGCCTGAATATATGCCTTTGGCGAGGAAGGAAAAACCGATGATCTATAATGAAGAATTCGAAACCCTGCCGCGTGAAGCCCTGAAGGCTCTGCAGCTCAAAAGACTCCAGCAGACTCTGCAGCGTGTTTACCATACAGTCGGCTATTACAAAAAATCTCTGAGCGCCGCCGGCATTTCACCCCAGGGTATAGGGTCTTTACAGGACTTGAATAAAATCCCCTTCACCACCCGTGATGATTTGCGCGGCAATTACCCCTTCGGCCTGTTTTCCGTTCCCATGAGTAATATCGTCCGGCTGCACGCCTCCACCGGCACTTCCGGACGCTCATCTGTTTTCAGCTACACTCGCAGAGACATCGAGACCTGGACGGAACTGACCGCCCGCTGCCTGGTCGCCGCGGGTGTAACCAAAAACGACATCGTGCACAATGCCTTCGCCTACGGCCTTCTTCCCGGAGGGCTCGGACTGCATTATGGAACAGAAAAAATCGGCGCCAGCGTGATTCCCATGTCCGACGGCAACACCAAGCGGCAGATTCTTCTGCTGCAGGATTTCGGACCGACTGTTTTGTGCTCCACTCCCTCATACGCGCTTCATCTGGCCCTCGAGGGCCAGGCTCAGGGTGTGGACATGAAAACCCTGCAGCTGCGGGTGGGCATCTTTGGGGCCGAACTCTGGAGTGATGTCACCCGTGACGCCATAGAAGAGGCTTTCGGCATCAGGGCACTCAATATTTTCGGCATTTCAGAAATGATGGGGCCGGGCATCGCCTGCGAATGTCTCGAGGGGCGCCACGGCATGCATATTTTTGAGGACCATTTTCTGGTGGAGACCATCAACCCGAAAACCGGTGAGCCTCTGCCGGAAGGGGATGAAGGCGAACTGGTTTTCACCAGCCTGACCAAAGAGGCCTTCCCGCTTGTCCGCTACCGCTCCGGCGATATCTCACGCCTGATCACCGAGCCTTGCCGCTGCGGCCGCACACATGTCCGGATGGAGCGGGTACTCAAAAGATGCGACGATATGCTAACCATCCGCGGGATTAACATCTTCCCTGGTCAGGTGGAGGCGATTCTGCAGGAAATTGAAGGGGTGGAAGCTGACTATCAACTTATTGTCGATAAGGCCGGCGCGCTCGACACGGTCGAGCTGCATGTGGAAGTCGGTGAAAAGTTTTTTGCCGAGGCAGGCGGCGTGAAAGAACTGCAGGCTATTGAAAAACGCATCGTCAAAGATATGAAGGACTATCTGAGCATCTCCCCGCGCGTCAGACTTGTCGCGCCCCAGACGCTCAGACAAAAGGAATCAAAGGTGATCGACAAACGCACCATTTGATCTATCATACTTGTCGGGAACGGAGGCACTCGCCTGCCGTAAACCGTTTTCGGCCATCATTGTGGAGGGGCAGACTATGAAGGTTGAACAAATTTCCGTATTTTTGGAAAACAAGCCGGGATCGCTCGAACACGCCACGCGTGTACTGAAGGAAAACGGCATCAATATCCGCACTCTGTCACTTGCGGAAACAGTCGATTTCGGCATTTTACGGCTCATCGTCGATGATGTGGAAAAAACGAACAATGTCCTGAAAGACGCGGGTTTCAGGGTGAGCAAAACAGTAGTTGTCGCGGTGGAAGTGCCGGATCAGCCCGGCGGCCTGCACAGCATCATGGATGTTTTAAACAAAGAGAATATTAATGTGGAATACCTCTACGCCTTTGTGGAAAAAAGCGGACAGAACGCAGTGATCATTTTCCGGTTCGACAACCCGGAAAAAGCAATCGAAATACTACTGGCGCACAAATTCACGGTTGTGCCGGGTAAAAAACTTTATGAATTTTAAACAACCTTCAGATTCGCAGTCACCCGCGACACCCTTGCCGTTCGGCTAACTCTTCCCCTTGCCGGGTGAGTAGTGGACTTGCACCACCTAGTCTGTGCGCCCTGCCGGGCGCACGATCAAAAAAAAGCGGTGTTCCCACCGCTTTTTGCCTTTTTGCCGCACACATCATTTCATAGAGGCTTTCCGCATTCCCTGCATCTGCCGTCGGAACCGATGACACCGATACATGCTTCATCGCTGCACAGCACCCTTTTCTCCCATTCGTCGTCAGAGTCCATAATTTCTTCTTCAGCCGGCAGCGCCCTTTCCGTCTGTGGATCTTGCCCCTGCGTCGCACGGCGCTCTTCGGGCAAGGCTCCTTCATAAACCCTGCCGCACTCCTTGCATCTGCCGTCCGTGCCGACGACACCGATACATGCTTCGTCACCACATAAAATCCGGTTCTCCCAGTCTTCATTTTCATCAAAAATGATCTCGTCGCTCATCTTGCTCCCCTGCGTAATGTTATCCGCCTCCTTATGACGTAAAATCCTAAAAGTCAAAGAGGATATTTTTATCACCCCTTGATACAGGCCAGCGGTGTGAGCCTGGCCACTTTTTTTGCAAGACCCGCGTCATGCACCACCTGAACAACATCATCGACGTTTTTATACGCTTCCGGCATTTCCTCGGCAAGGGTGGCTTTGCCGGCGGACATGACGAGAACCCCCTGCCCGGCCAGTTCTCGGCTTATCGATCGCCCTTTAGCTGCTCTGATCGCGGCCGAGCGACTCAACACGCGACCCGCTCCGTGGCAGGCGCTGCCGAAAGTTTCAGACATCGATTTTTCTGCACCCGCAAGCACATAAGAACCCGCTCCCATATCGCCCGGGATCAGCACCGGCTGTCCAACTTGTCGATAGGCCGCCGGAATCAGAGCATGACCCGCCGGATAAGCGCGTGTGGCGCCTTTACGGTGGACACAAAGTTTTTTTTCGGCGCCATCGATTATAAAGGATTCAACTTTGGCAATGTTATGGCAGACATCATACACCAGTCGCATCTGCAATTCACGTGGCGCAATTCGCAGAGTCTTTTCAAAAACCTCTTGCGTCAAATGCATCAGTATCTGACGGTTCGCCCATGCGTAGTTCGCCCCGCAGGCCATGGCCGCCAGATAATTTTTACCCTGCGGGGAACTCAGATAATCACACGCGAGCTGCCGGTCCGGCAGTGCGATACCTGTTTTGTGCTGGTTTTTGACCATCAAAGCCAGATAGTCATCGCAAATCTGATAACCTAGTCCGCGCGACCCTGTGTGGATCATTACCGCAATGGAACCTTTGTTCAGGCCGAAGGCGCGCGCCGCTTTTTCGTCGTATATCTCTTTGACTAGCTCTATTTCCAGAAAATGATTGCCGGAACCCAGTGTCCCGAGCTGGTCTTTGCCCCGCTCGAGCGCCCGCGCGGAAACCAGTTGTGGATCCGCTCCCGCCATGCAACCCCCGTCTTCGGTTGCTTCGAGATCCTCGGGAGAGCCGAAGCCTGCCTTAACCGCCCATGCAGCCCCCTCCTCGAGCACTTTTTTCCGGTCACGCACGGAGAGTTTCACATGGCCTGAAGAGCCGACGCCTGACGGTATGTTGCGATACAAGGCGGTGGTCAACTCCCTTAAGCTCTCCTGAATATCGTCAAGCGTCAGAGACGTAGCCATCAGGCGGCAGCCGCAATTTATATCATAGCCGACACCTCCCGGCGAGATGATCCCCTCCTCCATATCGAAGGCGGCGACCCCGCCGATAGGGAAGCCGTAGCCCCAGTGCACATCCGGCATGGCCAGAGAATAATTGACGATGCCCGGCAGGCAGGCCACATTGGCCACCTGTCTGGCGCTTTCGTCTTTTTCCAGCAGGCCCGACATTTTCTCGCTGGTGTAAATAATGCCCGGCACACGCATGGCGCCTGTTTTCGGCACCAGCCAGCGACACTCGTCAATCTTTTTCAGTTTTATTTCCTTCGTCATTTCAAAAGTCAGTGAGGGAAAAAGAATAAAATATGCTCCGGTAAATAACTATCCGGCGGCACAAACAAAGGCGGGAGGCTTTTTAATCTTTGAGCTGCCGTGCCAGAACGGTCCAGTTCAACTGCCCTGTTTTTTTAACATGCAGCGTACGATATTTGCCGAAGGGAACGAGGGGAATGATGAAACACAGCCATAGTCTCTGGATTACAGACCCGCACCGGGGGCAGGTATTTTTATCGTGTGTGACAAATGAAGGGCCGAAAGAGAAACTTTCTTTTTTGGTAGTAGCCATATCCCAGAAAAACTTGCCCGGTCCGCTTTCATCGACATCTTTAGTTCTCGACAGACACGTCCTGCAAAAAAGCGCTTTCTTGGCGCAATTTATCGAACAGTAAACGCTCTCTCCGACCATATATCCATCAAAATCAGAGAACTGTTTACAATAATCACATGTCTTCATGTTATCTCCCCTTTTTTCAGGTAAGTGAAAAACACGAAAATCCGGCCCATCTTATGTCCGCCCTGCAGCCATTTTATGTCATACATGTGTCATCATAAACAATTATTCCATAAATTTCATTATAAAAATATACGACCGGCGTTTTTGACATTAAAGCTCAGAAGCATGCGCGAAGAATTCAAACGTCAAAGATGACCCGCGCCACCCATCCCGACTTTTGTCTGAGGACTCTCAAACCGTGATATGTGACTGCCTTTATCTCAAGTTTCGTCTCTATTTTTCCTCCGGCGGGCGGCTCTAGATACAAGGCGGCGTCAAGCCGTTTGTATCCGCCTTTTTCTATCCGGCAATCGCGTAGCGCCAGACCTTTAGCGTTGAACAGATAAAGGATTTCGCGCAAAAAATTGACCAGCAAGTCTTCCGTATCCACCCCCTCCACAATAATCCTCCTGGCCTGTAGCCTTGAGGTACGTCCGGCAGGCACACCCGCCAGAAGTTCAGCCAGCGCAAGTGCCGCGCGGGCAAAAAGTTCTTTTTTCGTTCGGGCGTAAATTTCTATTCCGATATCCGCTGTGTGGTCGATCAGTGTGTATTTTGTCATGCCTCAAATATATCCGACAAACTCAGCGCCGGCAAGTACTTGCTGTAACACCGGCTCGTATGGCGGAAAAAATCGTTTTTTGTTGCATATGAAACGATTCGGCTGTATTGTTGGAGAGATTGGCGCTTTGGGCTATGGAATGACCCTGCCGAAGTGCCTTTACTGCAGCGCCCCTCCTCCGGACGGGCGCGCAGGGCGAATTTAAACCCTAAATAACAGGAGGGAAACATGACACAGGGAAACGAAGCAAGACCGCCTTTTCCGCCTTTCAACGCGGATACGGCCGCACAAAAAGTACGGATGGCGGAAGATGCATGGAATACACGCGATCCGGAACGTGTGGCTTTAGCCTATACAACGGACAGTGTGTGGCGCAACCGTTCGGAAATTATACACGGCCGCGACGAGATCAGATTGTTTCTCAAGAGAAAATGGGCCAGGGAGCTTGATTACCGTCTCATTAAGGAAGTGTGGGCTTTCCATGAAAACCGTATTGCCGTGCGTTTTGCCTATGAGTGGCATGACGATTCCGGAAACTGGTTTCGTTCGTACGGAAACGAAAACTGGGAATTTACGGACACCGGTCTGATGCAGCGGCGCATTGCCAGTATTAACGATCTTCCCCTCAGTGAGGCCGAACGTAAGTATCATTGGCCGCTGGGCAGACGCCCCGACGATCATCCGGGCCTGTCTGAACTTGGTCTGTAAGGCTTCACGGGACGCCGGCACTGTTGCACGAATTTATTCTTCCTGTGTTTCCTGTTGTTCAGTGTCCGGCGTATCCGGATCATCATCTCCGTTGCTCTCGTCGTCGCTTTCCGATGTTGTACGGGCAAGACCGACCAGGTTTTCATCACCTCCCAGCTCGATGAGCTTGACTCCCTGGGCGATCCTTTGATTGACCGGAATCTCGTTTACCCGCAGGCGGATGACTTTGCCGGTAGAGCTGATCAGCATGACCTGTTCATCGCCGATGACCTGAAGAACACCGGATACATTGCCGACTTTGGCAACTGTCTTGAGGTTGATGATGCCTTTGCCCCCGCGTGACTGAACACGGTATCTCTCTATAGATGTGCATTTACCATAGCCGTTTTCCGAAACGGTCAGCATGAAGGTATTGTTTGCCGGAATTTCCATGCCGATGACATCGTCTCCTTTGCCGAGATTGATGCCGCGCACGCCACGGGCCGTGCGGCCCATATCCCGCACGTCATCCTCTTTAAAACGGATGGCCATGCCCAGGCGCGTAGCCAGGAATATATCCTGGCTGCCGTCGGTGAGCTGCACATCTACCAGCTCGTCGTCTTCATCGATGGAAACTGCAATGATGCCTCCCTGGCGCGGGTTGGAATAAGCGGCCAGATCCGTCTTTTTGATGATTCCTCGTTTGGTCACCATCACGACGAACTTATCCGGCAGGAACTCCCTGACCGGCAAAGTCGCGCTCACCTACTCGCCGGCAGAGAGATTGACGAGATTGACAATAGCCTTCCCCCGGGCGGCGCGTCCCGCTTGCGGAATCTGATAAACCTTGAGCCAGTAGACCCTGCCTTTATTGGTAAAGACCAACAGATAATTGTGGGTGGAGGCAATGAAGATTTTTTCGACAAAATCTTCCTCTTTGGTACCCATACCGACCTTGCCGCGTCCGCCACGCCGCTGGCTCCTGTAGAGGCTGACAGGATTGCGCTTGATATAACCGGTGTGTGAAACCGTGACGACCATATCCTCTTCCACAATCAGGTCCTCAATATTGATGTCCTCCGTGGAGGCGACAATTTCCGTGCGTCGCTCATCCGCGTATTTTTCCTTTATTTCCTTGAGCTCATCGACAATTACCTGCAGCACTTTGAGGGGATCGGCTAAAATCCCCTCGAGCCTGATGATCAGTCTGGAAATCTCCGCGTACTCTTCATCGATCTTTTCGCGCTCGAGCCCGGTCAGTCGCTGCAGGCGCATCTCCAGTATGGCTTTTGCCTGAATTTCCGTAAGATTGAACCGGGCGCACAAGGCGGCCGATGCATCCGCCGGGCTTTTGGACATCTTGATGACATGGATGACGTCATCGATATTGTTGAGCGCGATGATGTACCCTTCGAGGATGTGCGCTCTCTCTCTGGCGCGCGCCAGTTCGAATCTTGTCCTGCGGGTGACGACTTCCTGACGGAAAGAAACGAAACGCTCCAGCGTTTCCTTGAGATTCAAGACCAGCGGACGGCCGTCGGCAATCGCCAGCATGATAATGCCGAAGGACACTTCCATCTGTGTGAATTTGTAGAGCTGATTAAGTATAACGGCTGAATTTTCATCGCGCTTTATGTCGATGACCACACGGATACCTTCACGGTCGGACTCGTCGCGCAGATCGGCAATGCCGGAAATTTTCTTGTCTCGCACCAGGTTGGCGATTTTCTCGATGAGGGAGGCTTTGTTTACCTGATAGGGCAACTCTGTAATAACGATGGTTTCGCGATCGTTGCGGGCATTTTTCTCAATGAGCGCGCGGGCGCGGATGCGCACGATGCCGCGTCCGGTGCGGTATGCGGATAAAATGCCTTCGCGTCCGTTGATGAAACCGGCCGTGGGAAAATCCGGACCGGGGATGTACCTGATCAACTCATCAATGGATATTTTAGGGTTTTTAATCAGAGCGATCGTGCCGTCGATAACTTCGCCTAAATTGTGCGGCGGAATATTGGTCGCCATGCCCACGGCGATACCGGACGAACCGTTGAGTAAAAGCAGCGGAATGCGCGTGGCCAGCACCGACGGCTCGGTGAGAGACTCGTCATAGTTCGGCACGAAATCGACGGTGTCTTTTTCGAGATCCGCCAGCACGTCTTCCGCGACCCGCTCCAGGCGCACCTCCGTATAACGCATGGCCGCAGGCGGGTCGTCATCGATGGACCCGAAGTTTCCCTGTCCGTCCACCAGTGTATAGCGCATGGAAAAATCCTGCGCCATGCGCACCAGTGTGTCGTAAATTGCCGCGTCCCCGTGCGGGTGATAGCGACCCATGATATCACCGACGATGCGCGCGGATTTACGGTAGGGCCTGTTGTAGCGGTTTCCCCCTTCGTACATGGCGTACAAAATGCGTCTGTGCACCGGCTTGAGGCCGTCGCGCACATCGGGAATTGCCCGTCCGACAATCACGCTCATGGCATAAGCCATGTATGATTTTCTCATTTCATCTTCTATGTTCACAGGTGTCTGCCTGTAATGCATGTCACGTTCCATTGTTTCCAATCCCTCTTATCTTGCTTTAAATAAACGGTATCGCACCGGCCGTGATTTCTGTTTTATTTCATACGTCCCAAGCTGCAGGTATGATATTTTTTAAACATCCAGATTTGATACATACAAGGCGTTTTGGTAGATAAAGTCCCTGCGCGGCTCCACCTGGTCACCCATCAGTGTTGTGAATATTTCATCCGCCTGTACCGCGTCGTCAACGGTCACCTGCAGAAGTGTGCGCTTGTCAGGGTTCATGGTGGTTTCCCAAAGCTGCTCGGGGTTCATTTCACCCAAGCCTTTGTAGCGCTGGATGGTCAGGCCTTTTTTCCCCATGGCAACAATATGGTCCACGAGATCTTTTGTGGACTCAAGTATCACCGGCACGGCAGAATCTTCCCCCTGATCATGGTAAGGAGGCTCCCCCAGGACGGCCACCTGGCCCAACTGGGTGTGAATCTCCCCGAATTGCGGCGTCAGAAAGGTCTCGCGGTCGATACAGCTGGTTGATGTTTTACCGTTTTTACGGATGACAAAAATCATCTTGTAGCCGCCGTGATCCGGATCTTCGTCGATACGGTAATCAGCTATTATGTCATTGCCTACGGCCACGACTGTCCGGGCGGCTATTTTTAAAAGTTCATGTTCATTCTGAAAGGTTCTCTCCATCAACACCGGATCGCCGGCCAGTACGCGTATCAATCTGCGGTCCCGGCCCTCCCTTTCAAAGCGGTCAAGCATATCTTCAATGCGCATCACTTTTTTGACAAGTGAAAGAAGCTTCGCCCCGGAAACGGGAAAAGGGCTGCCGTCGCCCATCTGGAGACGGACTTTTTCGACGCCGTTTTCCAGTACATAGTTTTTCATCTGATCTTCGTTCTGGATATAGAGCTCCTTTTTCTTTTCCACAACCTTGTATAAAGGAGGCTGAGCGATATATAAATGACCTCTTTCGATCAATTCCCTCATCTGCCGGAAAAAGAAAGTCAAAAGCAGTGTCCGGATATGAGCGCCGTCCACATCCGCATCTGTCATGATAATCACTTTGTGGTAGCGCAGCTTGCTGATATCGTAGTCATCCGCTCCGATGCCCGCACCGAATGCCGTGACCATTACCTTGATCTCCTCATTTTGCAGCATCTTGTCGAAGCGGGCTTTTTCTACATTGAGAACCTTTCCCCTCAGGGGCAGTATCGCCTGATATTTACGGTCGCGACCCTGCTTGGCGGAGCCGCCGGCGGAATCTCCCTCCACCAGATAGATCTCACTCAAGGCGGGGTCTTTTTCCTGGCAATCGGCCAGTTTTCCGGGCAGGGAGCCGACCTCCAGCGCTCCTTTTCGTCTGGTAAGTTCGCGAGCCCTGCGGGCCGCCTCACGGGCTCTGGCCGCATCCATGCATTTATTTAAAATCTGCCTGGCGACAGACGGGTTTTCCTCCAGATAGGTGCCTATTTTTTCATAGACAATTCCTTCTACCAATCCCTTTACATCCGAGTTGCCCAGTTTTGTTTTCGTCTGTCCCTCAAACTGTGGATTACGTACTTTGACGCTGATGACGCATGCCAGTCCCTCTCGTAAATCCTCACCACGCAGCGACTCCTTGCCGTCTTTGATAATTTTATTGGCCGTGGCATAATTATTGAAAACACGCGTCAGAGCGGAGCGAAATCCAACCATGTGCGTTCCGCCTTCCACGGTATTGATACTATTGGCGAAAGAAAAAATATTTTCCAGATAGCTCTCATTGTACTGCAGTGCGACTTCGACGGTGCAATCCTCGCGCGACCCGTTAATATAAATCGGATTTTTATGAAGGGTCTTTTTGTTGCGATTGATATACTCGACAAAAGAAACTATCCCCCCCTTGTAGAAAAATTCCGTTGATTTATCATCGCGTTCATCAGTCAGTGTTATTTTGATACCGGAATTCAAAAAAGCCAGCTCTCTCAATCGGTTGGCAATAACGTCAAAACTGAATTCCGTCTCCTCAAAAATCTTGTCATCAGGCAGAAAAGTTACAGTTGTCCCTCTTCCCTTTGTTTTTCCGACCTTGGTCAAAGGACCGTCCGGCACGCCCCTTTTATAAGTTTGACGATAAACATTCCCGTCTCGGCGCACTTCGAGCTCACACATTTTGGACAGAGCATTGACCACGGAAACTCCGACACCGTGCAGGCCGCCCGATACTTTATATGAATCACTGGTGAACTTTCCGCCCGCGTGCAGTTTCGTCAAAGCTACTTCCGCCGCCGATACTCCTTCCGTTTTATGGATTTCCACCGGAATACCGCGGCCGTTGTCATCAACCACGATGCTGTTATCTACCCGTATCTTGACGGTAATATTGTCGCAAAATCCGGCCGCCGCCTCGTCGATACTGTTGTCCACCACTTCATACACCAGATGGTGCAGCCCGTCCTTGCCGGTTGAACCTATATACATGGCCGGGCGCTTGCGCACCGCCTCCAGCCCCTCTAAAACTTTAATGCTGTCCGCATCGTACATCTGTGTCATAAAACCTTACCAGCTTCCTAAATTTTTAACGGCATGACGATACATAAATAATCATCCCCTTCAGATGGTTTGATGAGTGTCGGTTTCAGCCCGCTGCCGATTTCCAGAATAACGCTTTGCGTCGGTACGGCGGAAACAGCGTCAATCACATAATTTACATTGAACCCGACATCCATATCTTCTCCTGAATATTCGATAAATATTTCTTCCGTTGCCTCTCCAACATCAAGATTTGTTGAATTGAGTGTCATTTTACCGTCTGTGAAAGATATGATGACTCCACTGTATCTTTCCGAAGATACAACATTCATCCTTCTTAGCGCGTGCAGAAATGAATCCCTTTCCAGCGTCACCTCGACCCCCCTTTCCGCCGGGATAACTCTTTTATAATCAGGATAGTCTTCATCCACCAGATTGACTTTTAAAATTGTGCTGTCCGTCTTCAGCACAAGCATGTTTTTGTGAATGCCAACACTGATGTTTTCATGCACATCAGTTATTTTTCTAACTTCCATCAAACCTTTGCGTGGAATAATGATTCCCTTGCCCATTTCCAGCCCCGGTTCGGGCGTGTTTACTTTGGCCACCGCCAGCCTGTGGCCGTCTGTGGCCACCATCCTCCAGATATGATTGGTGCCGTCTGTCGATGTCTCCAGAAATACTCCATTGAGATTTTTCCGGCTTTCATCAAAGGCCATCGCAAAAGAAGTTTTGTTGATTAAATCTTTAACGGCAGGGCCTGCGATATTCACAAAATTATCCGCCTGACTTTCCACAACACTCGGAAAGTCATCCGCCGGCAGACCAGGTATTTTGTAGACAGCTCTTTCTGACGTGATTTTGACTATATTATTGGCGCTTTTGGAAAAGTGCACCTCTTCTCCCTGTATTTCTCTGACCATCTCATAGAGTTTTTTAGCGGAAAGAGTTATTTCCCCGTTTTCGGCGATTTGCGCGTCATAATCGGATAGAAGGCTTATCTCCCTGTCCGTGGCGATGATTTTGAGTTTATTTTGCTGTGTTTTTAAAAGAACGTTATTCAAAATAGGCGTCGTCGTTTTTTTCTCTACAATACCCAGCGTTTTTTGGATCCCTTCAAAAAAGGTATTTCTATTGATTTTAAATTCCATTTCCGCCTCCCAGGTAATTACTCTTTATTTTTTAATTAAATAATAAAACTAGTATTAGTAATAAGGTTTGTGGATATGTTGACCGTTTTATTTTCAATTGTAATTTCATATATCTTTACACTTACCGCCTGTTGATGACTTGTTTGCACTTCTATGAAGACCTGTTGATGATATTTTCTTCTATGTCAGTTACTGTTTTTTTTATGTCCGCGTTTGTTTCTATGAGTTGTAAAATTTTTTTATTTGCATAGATGACCGTGGAATGATCCCGGCCGCCTATTTTCCGGCCGATATCCGGAAAGGAAAGATTTGTAAGTTTCCTGGCCAGATACATGGACACTTGTCTTGCTAAAACAAAATTTTTATTTTTATTGTGTGCCTTGATGTCCGCTATCTTGACGTTTAATTTAGAGCCTACAATCTTGATTATTTCTTCTACACTGACATCTTCTTTATCGTTGTGCGAGACGAGTTTTTTAAGAACCTCCCGTACCAGCTCGAGTGTAATTTCTCTGTTCGTCAGGGAGGAATAGGCTGAAATTCTTATTAGAAAGCCTTCCAGTTCCCGTATGTTGGATTCGACATGAGAGGCTATATATTGCGCTACAGCAGGGGATAGTTCTATTTTATTTTCCTGCATTTTCTTTTCAATGATTGCTATTTTCGTTTCCGTCTCCGGCGGCTGGATATCGGCAATCAGGCCCCATTCAAAACGGGAGCGCAGCCTTCCTTCCAGATTGGGAATATCTTTTGGAAATTTATCCGAAGTAACGACTATCTGCTTACCCGAGTCGCGAAGGGTATTAAATGTGTGGAAGAACTCCTCCTGCGTTCTGTCCTTTCCAGCCAGAAACTGGATATCGTCAATAAGCAAGGACCCGACATTTCTGTATTTTTCACGAAATTTTGCCATCCGGTCATAGCGTATGGAGTTGATCATTTCATTCATGAATGCTTCCGCCGACACATACATGACACTTAAATCCGGGTGAGAGGCTACCGTCATCAGTCCGATTGCATTTAATAAATGGGTTTTTCCCAGACCCGAGCCGCCATAAATA
>Ga0116183_1000520_pt1 | contig 45254 bp, 52 predicted proteins | sample AD_UKC078_MetaG_FD_89753 | JGI IMG/M metagenome (GOLD analysis project Ga0116183, IMG submission 89753) | Active sludge microbial communities of municipal wastewater-treating anaerobic digesters from USA - AD_UKC078_MetaG | ecosystem: Engineered > Bioreactor > Anaerobic > Digestate | place: USA...
AGCTGAAGCCTACATCCTCAGCAAAGAAGAAGGTGGCCGCCATACCCCGTTCTTCAACGGCTATCGCCCTCAGTTCTACTTCCGTACCACCGACGTAACCGGCGTAGTAGATCTGCCTGCCGGCACTGAGATGGTAATGCCAGGTGACAACGTGGCAGTAACCGTAAACCTGATCACCCCCATCGCCATGGACGAAGGCCTGCGTTTCGCAATTCGCGAAGGTGGCCGTACTGTTGGCGCCGGCGTCGTTAGCTCAATTATTGAATAAAACGTTACGAGGATATCAATGCAGAGCCAGAAGATAAGAATTCGCCTAAAGGCATATGACCACAAGTTGCTTGATGTTTCAGTTGGAGAAATTGTCGATACAGCTAAAAGAACTGGTGCTCGTGTTGCTGGCCCAATTCCGCTGCCGACAGTAATCAATAAGTATTGTGTTCTTCGTGGGCCGCACGTTGACAAAAAGTCACGTGACCAGTTTGAAATTCGTACCCACAAGCGTCTTATTGATATTCTTGACCCCACACAGCAGACGGTTGATGCCTTGATGAAACTTGACCTGGCAGCTGGTGTGGATGTTGAAATCAAACTGTAACGTACTTTTTTCGAACAGGAACAGATATGAAAAAAGGTATTATTGGAAAGAAACTGGGGATGACCCAGATATTTTTGGAAGATGGAACTTGCGTTCCTGTAACAGTGATCCAAGCGGGCCCCTGTGTTGTTACACAGAAAAAAAGCGTTTCTTCGGATGGTTATGATGCGCTTCAGGTCGGCTTTGAATCGGTAGATGCAGCTTCTGCCAACAAACCTCAGCTAGGACATTGCACCAAAGCTGGTCATGGCGTGTTTAAACACCTCAATGAGTTTAGATTTGATGTTGAATTGGATCTGAATGTTGGTGACACCCTCAAGGTTGATCAGTTTGCTGACGGAGATTTTGTCGATGTTACCGGAACCAGTATTGGTAAAGGCTTCCAAGGCGTTATGAAGCGTTATAACTTCAAGGGTGGCCGCTCTTCTCATGGTTCGCGCTTCCATCGCGCTCCTGGCTCGATTGGTGCTTCAGCAACGCCATCGCACGTTTTCAAAAACAAGAAAATGCCGGGTCAAATGGGTAATGCGCAGGTAACTGTTCAGCGGCTTCAAGTAGTACGTGTTGATACGGCTGAGAACCTGCTCATGATCAGAGGTGCAGTACCGGGTCATGAGAACAATGTCGTTATAATTAAAAATAGTGTTAAAGCTTAAGTAACCAAGCGGGAGTATTCGTATGCCTTCGATAGCAGTTTATAACATGAACAGGCAGCAGGTCGGTGAAGTGGAACTGGCTGAGGAGATATTTAATGCTGAGGTAAAAGAACATCTCATGCATCTAGCTCTTCGCATACAGCTGGCAAATCGCCGGGCTGGTACCGTTAAAACCAAAACCCGTTCCGAGGTTTCCGGTGGCGGTAAAAAGCCATTCAAGCAGAAGGGAACAGGCGGAGCGCGCCAGGGTTGCGTCAGGGCGCCTCATTACCCTGGCGGGGGTGTTGCATTTGGCCCCAATCCCAAAGAGTATAATCTGAGTATGAACAAGAAGGCGCGTATTGCGGCTTTGAGATCAGCTCTCTCATATCAGTATAAAAATAACCGTATTACAGTGCTTGACAAGCTCGATTTTGATGCAATTTCGACCAAGGCATTTGTCGGATTTATCAATAGGTTTGAAATTGAGCGCTCTTTGATCATAACCGATGATTTGACAAACAATTTTCAGTTGTCATGTCGTAATGTTCCGCATTTCAAGCTGCTAAAGCATGATGCGCTTAATATTCATGACATGCTGAAATATAAAAACATCATTATCACCAAGGGCGCTGTACAATCCGTCGAAGGAGCGCTACAGAAATGAATATCTATTCTGTTATAAAAAAGCCACACGTTACTGAGAAAACAACTCTTAACGGTGAGGCAAACAACACTGTTGCAATAGTTGTTGATAGGGATGCGAATAAAATTGAGATCAAACAGGCCGTTGAGGCACTGTTTAAGGTCAAGGTGGATGATGTCAGGACTGTGAATATGGCAGGCAAGGTTAAAAGGGTCGGCCGTAATATTGGCAAAAGGTCAAATTGGAAAAAGGCCTATGTGACCCTACAGAAGGGGCAGTCCTTAGATTTCTTTGAGGTTTAACTAACAACTTTCGGGGTTCACAATGGGAATCAAGATTTATAAGCCAACATCGCCAGGACGTAGGCATCAAACCTGTTCGACGTTTGAAGAGATTACAACATCAACTCCAGAAAAGTCTCTTCTTATAAAGCTAAAGAAGACTGGTGGCAGAAATGCATTCGGGCGAGTAACTGCGCGTCATCAAGGCGGCGGTCACAAACAGAAGTATCGTATTATCGACTTTCGCCGCGACAAGCTTAGCATACCTGCAAAGGTTGCAAGCATTGAGTATGACCCGTGTCGTAGCGCCCGTATCGCCCTACTGCATTATGTAGACGGTGAAAAGCGTTATATTCTGGCACCTCTTGAGCTGAAGGTGGGTGATACTATTGTCAGCGGACCAGATGCTGATATCAAGCCCGGAAATGCACTTCCTCTGAAGTCAATCCCTCTGGGAACGATTATTCACAACATCGAGCTAAAGATTGGTAAAGGGGCGCAATTGGCAAGAAGTGCAGGCACATTCGCTCAGCTCATGGCAAAAGAAGGTCGTTATTCACAAGTCAAGCTTCCCTCTGGTGAAGTACGGATGGTTTTGCAGGACTGCTATGCAACTGTCGGCCAGGTTGGTAATGTTGATCATGAAAAGGTTAACCTGGGTAAGGCTGGGCGTTCTCGCTGGCTTGGAAAACGACCAAAGGTACGCGGTGTTGCTATGAACCCGGTTGACCACCCACATGGTGGTGGTGAAGGCCGAACATCTGGTGGTCGTCACCCGGTAACACCTTGGGGTATTCCGACCAAGGGCTACAAGACCAGAACTAATAAGACTTCTGACCGCTTCATTGTCAAGAAGCGCAGCAAATAACGCTTGAGAGGCTAATCAATGGCACGTTCTATTAAAAAGGGCCCCTTTGTTGATGGTCACCTGATCAAAAAGGTACAGGCAGAAGGTCCGAATTCAAAGAAAGTTATTAAAACCTGGTCCCGTCGTTCAACGATCACGCCGGATTTTATAGGAATTAGTCTTGCAGTGCATAATGGTAAAAAGTTTGTGCCAGTTTATGTTACTGAAAATATGGTCGGACATAAGCTTGGTGAATTTTCTCCAACCAGGACTTTTCACGGCCATGCTGCTGACAAGAAAAGCAAAGTTAAGAAGTAGCCAAGGGAGCTAGACATGGAATCCAGCGCAAAACTGACATTAGTACGCCTTTCACCGCGCAAGACTCGACTGGTTGTCGATCTTGTCAGGGGCAAAGGTATTCAGGACGCATTGAATACATTGCGTTTTCTGCCCCAGCCTTCTGCCAAGCTGATTGGCAAACTGCTTAAGTCTGCGGTGGCAAATGCTGAGCAGAAGGGCGTGTCTGATGTTGATCGTCTTTTTGTAAAATCAATATTTGTTGATGGCGGTACAGTGCTTAAACGTTTTATGCCGCGTGCCATGGGGCGCGCAAGCAAAATACGTAAGCCTACAAGTCATATCAGCGTAACTCTTTCAGATACGAAATAGTTTTATACCGTGGAGGTGTAGTTTGGGACAGAAAGTTAATCCAATAGGCTTTAGGCTAGGAGTAATTAAGACTTGGGAATCCAAGTGGTATGCCGAAGCTGATTATGCAAAATTATTGCATGAGGATATTAAAATCCGCGCATTCCTTAAAAAGCGCCTTTATAGTTCTGGTGTTGCCAAGATTGAAATTGAACGTGCTGCCAACAAAACCAGGATTAATATTCACACCGCAAGACCGGGCCTTATAATTGGTAAAAAGGGCTCAGAGGTCGAAACGATAAAGAAGGAATTGGCTAGCCTCACCTCCAAGGAAGTTTTCATAAATATTATTGAGGTTCGCAAGCCAGAGCTGGATGCCCAGTTGGTGGCGGAGAATGTTGCGTTGCAGCTTGAGCGTCGAATTGCTTTTCGGCGTGCGATGAAAAAAAGTGTAACCTCGGCCTTGAAATTTGGTGCCAAAGGTATTAGAATCACCTGTTCAGGTCGTCTTGGTGGCGCAGAGATGTCGCGCACTGAGTGGTATCGTGAGGGGCGGGTGCCATTGCATACACTGCGTGCTGATATTGATTATGGCTTTGCTGAGGCCAAGACTACTTATGGTCTGATTGGTATCAAAGTCCTTATTTTCAAGGGTGAAGTACTCCCCGGTCAATAAATACTACTTTTGCAGAACAGGAGTAAGTTTCAATGTTAATGCCGAAGAGGGTTAAACATAGAAAGCAGATGAAGGGGCGTATGACCGGCAAACCTTGCCGTGGAATTTCGTTTGCCTTCGGCGAGTATGGCTTGCAGGCTACTGAATGTGGCTGGTTGGATTCTCGTCAGATCGAAGCCGCACGTATTGCAATGACTCGTTATATCAAGAGGGGTGGCAAAATTTGGATCCGTGTTTTCCCGGACAAGCCATTAACATCCAAGCCTGCAGAGACAAGGATGGGCAAAGGGAAGGGTTCCCCCGATTCTTGGGTTGCAGTGATCAGGCCGGGAACAATTCTTTATGAAATGGAAGGTGTGACTGAAGAAATTGCTCGTGAAGCGCTGAGGTTGGCTGCTCATAAGTTGTCGGTCAACACGAAGTTTATTGCCAGGGGTGAAAACCATGAAGCCTAAAGAGTTACGAACATTGTCCCATGAGGGGCTTGTTTCTAAAAAATCTGAATATACACAGGAGCTTTTCAATCTGAAGTTCCAATTGCATACTGGTAGGCTTGAGAATACTGCCAAGTTGAAGGATGTTCGTCAGAATATCGCCAGAATTAATACTATCCTGACCGAGAAAAAGGCATAGGGAGCAACAGATGAGTGAGCGTGGTCACAGAAGGGTTCAAGAGGGTGTTGTTGTAGGTGACAAGATGGATAAAACGGTAGTTGTTAAGGTTGACCGTATTATTAAGCATCCTGTCTACAATAAATATATCAAGCGTAGTGCCAAGTATAAGGTTCATGATGAAAACAACAGCTGCAAAGTTGGTGATCGTGTTCAGATTATTGAGTGCCGTCCGTTAAGCAAGGACAAGCGCTGGAATCTTAAGCAGATCGCTGAATAGTGCATCTTTAAAGACAGGGGTACTTAGTAATGATCCAGATGCAATCCATATTGGATGTAGCCGATAATTCTGGCGCCAAGAAATTATTCTGTATCAAGGTGCTGGGCGGCTCTAAAAGGAAATATGCCGGAATTGGTGATGTTATAGTCGCTTCTGTGCGTGAGACATTACCAAATTCAAAGGTTAAAAAGGGTGATGTTGTCAAGGCTGTTATTGTTCGTACGGCTAAGGAGCTTGGACGTCCTGATGGGTCTTATATCCGTTTTGACGACAATTCTGGTGTGGTGATCAACAACCAAAAAGAGCCTGTTGGAACACGTATTTTTGGCCCGGTAGCTCGCGAACTGCGCGCCAAGAAATTTATGAAAATCATTTCATTAGCTCCTGAAGTACTTTAAAGGAATCGGAGAAATTTTGATGCAAGCCACAAAAACTCATGTCAGCAAGGGCGAAATGGTAATGGTTATTGCCGGTAAGGAAAAGAACAAAACCGGTAAGATCATGCGTCTCCTGCCTAAGAAGGATAGTGTTATAGTCGAAGGCCTGAATATGGCAAAACGTCATATCAAGGCCCGTGGCAACGAACCGGGCGGGATTAAGGAAAAGGAAGCTGCAATCCATATCTCTAATGTGATGCCGTACTGTTCCAAGTGTGCTAAGCCGGTCAGGACTAGGAAGCAGGTACTTGAGAATGGTGATAAGCAGAAGGTTTGCATCAAATGCAACACTGTTCTGGTGAAATAACAGGAGGAACGAGATAATGGCTCGACTTAAAGAGATTTATTATAAAGATGTGGTCCCCAAGCTGCGTGAAGACTATAAATATGACAATGTTATGGAGATTCCGAAAATTGTCAAAGTGGTTGTAAACATGGGGTTGGGAGAAGCGATTCAGAATGTCAAAGTTCTTGACTCTGCTGTTACCGAACTGACTGCAATTACTGGTCAGAAGTCTGTGATTACCAAGGCTAAAAAGTCTATTGCCAGTTTTAAACTGCGTCAAGGTATGCCGATTGGCTGTATGGTGACGTTGCGCCGTGAACGCATGTTCGAATTTCTTGATCGCCTCATGAACGTGTCGCTTGCAAGGGTGCGCGATTTCAAAGGTGTGTCGCCCAAGGCATTCGACGGTAAGGGTAACTATACCCTAGGTGTCAAGGAACAGCTTATATTCCCTGAAATTAACTATGATAAGGTTGAGAAAATCAAGGGAATGAATATTACCATAGTAACTAGTGCCAAGACTGACGAAGAGGGCAGGGCGTTACTTAAGTACCTGGGCATGCCGTTCAGGAACTAAGATAATCTGGAGGATTCCGTGGCAAAAGTTTCAATGATCATTAAGTCCCAGCGTAAGCCGAAATTCCAGGTGCAGCAGCATAACCGCTGCTCAGTTTGCGGTAGGCCCAAGGCATTTTACCGTAAATTCCAAATGTGCAGAATTTGCCTCCGCAAATATGCATCTATGGGACAGATCCCCGGCGTGATTAAATCGAGCTGGTAATCAACAACGATTGAAGAAATCGACAGGAGTTAACGTACGATGTCCATGACAGATCCAATCGCCGATATGCTGACCAGAATCAGGAATGCAAATATGGTTAAACACCAGAAGGTTGACATTCCTTCTTCTACTCTGAAGGTTAATATTGCTGCTGTTCTCAAGCAGGAAGGCTTTATTAAGAACTATAAAGTGATCTCTGATAACCTCCAGGGCGTGCTGAGAATATATCTGAAATATATTGATGAAAAGGATTGCGTAATCAACGAGATTAAGCGCATCAGCAAACCTGGTGGCCGTGTGTATGTAAAATCAGATGACATTCCGGTTATTAAGAGTGGTCTTGGTATAGCAATCCTTTCTACCTCGAAGGGTATATTGACAGATGTAGCTGCCCGGAAAGCCGGTCTGGGTGGTGAGATTATCTGTACGGTCTGGTAATCAACAACTCAAGGAGTAAGAAGCGATGTCTAGAATAGGGAAGCTTCCCATAGAGATAGCTAAAGGCGTTTCTGTAAAATATATTAATTCTGAATTGACCGTTAAAGGTCCTAATGGGACATTGCAGCGTCAGATTATGCCTTTTGTTACGCTTGATATTTCTGATACATGCGTGACTGTTAATAGGAATGATGATTCCTCTTCTGCCCGTGCAGCACACGGTTTGACCAGAACTCTGATTAACAATATGGTTGTCGGTGTAACGAGCGGATTTCAGGAAAACCTTGAAATCAATGGTGTTGGTTATCGTGCTGAAGTAAAAGGCAAGGAGCTTGTTCTGAGCCTCGGATATTCACATCCTGTAAACTTCCAGATTCCTGACGGCATTGCAATTGAAGTTGATAAGATGACGAAGATTTCAATCAAGGGTTTTGATAAAGAGTTGGTTGGACAGACTGCAGCCAAGATCAGGTCATTCCGTGCTCCCGAACCTTATAAGGGTAAAGGGATTAAATATGCTGACGAGACTATTCTAAGAAAAGCCGGCAAGACTGGTAAAAAGTAGTCTTTATAAGGAGATTGTTGTGGCAAAAACAGCACTTAAAACTGTAACCAGACTTAAGCGTCAGGTACGTGTACGAAAAAAAATCAGGGGCTCTGAGGCTAGGCCACGTTTGAATGTCTTCAAAAGCGCCAAACATATTTATGCTCAGATCATTGACGACACCAAAGGTGTTACACTTGCTTCCTGCTCAACACTGGCGGCTGGCTCTGATGTGTTAGCATATACAGGAAATGTTGAAGCTGCAGTATTTGTTGGGAAGGAGATTGCAAAAATTGCTAACGAGAAAGGGATTACCGCTGTTGTCTTTGATCGTAACGGTTTTCTCTATCATGGCAGAATAAAGGCATTGGCAGATGCAGCCCGTGAATCAGGGCTTGTTTTCTAAAGCATTAGGGGAGGTTATCATTGAGTAGAATAATAGCAACGGATCTGAATCTTACTGACCGTGTAGTACATATCAGCCGTGTCGCCAAGGTTGTTAAAGGTGGCCGTCGTTTCAGTTTTTCCGCACTGGTAGTTGTTGGTGACGGAAGTGGTCATGTTGGTTATGGTCTTGGAAAAGCAAATGAGGTTCCTGAGGCCATCAGGAAGGGTGTTGAGCAGGCAAAGAAAAACCTTATCAAAGTGCCTGTAAGCTCGAATCAATCAATCCCTTTTGAAATAGAAGGCCATTTTGGGGCTGGCAAGCTGCTTATGAAGCCTGCTTCTGCTGGTACTGGTGTAATTGCTGGTGGTGCTGCACGTGCTATTTTCGAAGCTGCGGGCATCAATAATATCCTGTCCAAGTGCCTTGGTTCCAATAACCCTCACAATGTAGTCAAGGCGGCTTTTGAAGGACTCAAGCGCCTGAAGACTCCTGACGAAATCGCCGCACGGCGCGGTTTAGCTGAATAATTGACGAGGAAAGCTGCTATGAGTGCAATGATAAAGATTACCTTGGTTAAAAGTACTATTGGCAAACCCAAAAAACATAGAGATGTTGTCGCTGGGTTGGGGCTTACAAAGCTTAATAAGACAGTTGAGTTGCCCGATACTCCTGAAATCCGTGGAATGATTGCAAAAATCGGCCACATGCTTAATATCGCTCAGTAAAGGTGGTTAGAATGGATTTGAACACACTTAAACCCGCTCTGGGGTCAACAAAACAGGCGAAACGAATTGGTCGTGGTGCTGGTTCCGGCCACGGCAAAACAGCGACAAAAGGACATAAAGGGCAGAAAGCTCGTTCTGGTGGAAGCATCAAGGCTGGTTTTGAAGGTGGTCAGATGCCGTTGCAGCGCAGGCTTCCAAAACGAGGTTTTACACCTCTAAATCGGATTGAATATGCCCTTGTCAATATTGAACAGCTAGACGTGTTTGAAGCCGGAGCAACTGTTGATGCAAGCCAGCTTGCGTCGAAGGGTTTGATTAAATCCGTCTTTATTCCAGTCAAGGTGTTGGGGAATGGCGACATTACAAAATCTCTTAAGGTTGTGGCAGCTCGTTTTAGCCAATCTGCTAAAGATAAGATTGCTGCCGCCGGTGGTTCTGCTGAGGAGATTGCTTAGTGCTTGAAGCACTTAAGAATATATTCAGAATTCCGGAACTGAAAAACAGGGTATTGTTTTCGCTTGGGATGCTGGCAGTCTACAGGATAGGTTGTCATATTCCCACACCTGGAATAGATAGAGTTGCTCTAGCGCATTTTTTTAAACAAGCTCAAGGCACATTACTTGGCTTGTTTGACATGTTTTCGGGCGGTGCGCTTGAAAGACTATCTGTATTTGCTCTAGGGATCATGCCCTATATCTCATCTTCGATCATTTTTCAATTGCTTACGGTAATTGTTCCGGCAATTGAAAAACTGTCCAAAGAAGGTGAGTCAGGCCGTAAGAAGATTATCCAATATACCCGTTACGGCACTATATTGCTTAGTGTTGTTCAAGGACTTGGTATCGCGATCGGTCTTGAGAGCATGCGTGGCCCGGCCGGTGAGCTTGTTGTGCCTGCACCGGGTTGGACGTTCAGGTTGCTTACGGTACTTACACTAACTGCTGGTACAGCTTTTATTATGTGGCTTGGCGAACAGATGTCGGAGAAGGGTATTGGTAATGGCATTTCTCTGATTATCTTTGCAGGAATTGTTGTTGGTATCCCCAATGCCATTCTGAATACATTGAAGCTTCTTAACGCTAGCCAACTTTCTCTTTTTGTGATCATCTTCGTTTTGGCGCTCATGTTTGTTGTGATTGGCTGTATTGTTTTTGTTGAGCGGGGTCAGCGACGTTTGCCTATTCACTACGCCAAGCGTGTTGTAGGCCTTAAGACATTTAATTCGCAGTCGTCTCATTTGCCTCTGAAGGTAAATATGGCTGGGGTCATCCCCCCAATCTTTGCATCGTCAATTATCATGTTTCCTGCAACAGTGGCGAACTTTATTGACATCCCGTGGGTACAGCAGGCCGCTAAAAATCTTTCCCCTGGTCATTGGATGTATAACTTGTTTTTTGTTGCCTTCATAATATTTTTCTGCTATTTCTATACGGCTGTGACATTTAATCCGGTCGATGTTGCTGAGAATATAAAGAAGCATGGTGGTTATATACCTGGTATCAGGCCAGGGCGTGAAACATCGGATTTTATGGATAGTGTGCTGACGAGGCTTACATTCGCGGGTGCTATCTATATATCTGTGGTTTGCGTGTTGCCTACTGTTTTGATTGACAAGTTCAATCTTCCGTTCTACTTCGGTGGAACAGCGTTGCTGATTGCTGTCGGGGTTGGTATGGACACGGTGGCCCAAATCGAATCGCACCTGATTACGCGCAATTATGAGGGGTTTCTTAAGGGCGTAAGGATCAGGGGTAGGAGGTAGCATGAATGTTATTCTGTTTGGCCCTCCGGGTGCGGGTAAGGGTACTCAGGCCGTATTTATAGTGGATAATTATGGTATTCCGCAGGTCTCAACTGGGGATTTGCTGCGTGCTGCTATCAAGGAACAATTACCTTTGGGTCTGAAGGCCAAGTCTATTATGGATGCGGGGGGGCTGGTCCCTGATGATGTTGTTATGGGGATAGTTGAGGAGAGGCTGGCGCAATCAGACTGCACAAGTGGGTTTGTTTTGGATGGCTTTCCGCGAACCATTGCTCAGGCGGATGCGTTGAATCAATTGTTAACAAAAATGGGTAAGCGCATAGACTGTGTGGTTTCGTTGGAGATTGCGAATTCCGAAATTGTTCAGCGTATATCTGGTCGTAGAACGTGTTCGGCATGTGGTAAGGGCTATCACATTCGTAATGCACCACCACAACGTGAGGGTGTTTGTGATGCCTGTGGTGGTTCCTTGAGGCAGCGCGATGATGACAGTGAGGCGGCTGTTCAAAACAGGCTTTCTGTTTATGATGAGCAGACCTCGCCCCTCAAAGAGTATTACAGGTCGATCGGCATTTTAAAGGTTGTTGATGGTTCTGCCGCTATTTTGGACATACAGAAACAGATAGGGGATATTCTCGAAGGCTGCAAGTGTGATCATCCTTAAGTCGCCTCGTGAGATTGAGAGAATGCGCAAGCCATGCCGGATGGTTGCTGAAATTCTCATGTTGCTCAAGGAACGGGTCAAGCCGGGTGTGACAACAGTAGATCTGGACAGATTTGCTGAACAAGAGGCGAATAGGCGGAACGCCAAACCAGCCTTTAAGGGATATCATAACTATCCTGCAGCGTTGTGCTGCTCTGTTAATGAACAAGTTGTGCATGGAATACCGAACACTAAGCCTCTTGTAGAAGGCGATATTGTCAGTTTAGATTTTGGGATACTGTTTGATGACTATTATGGTGATGCAGCCGTAACTCTTCCAGTTGGTAAGATTAGTAGTCAGGCAGAATCTCTGCTTTCGGTAACAGAACAGTCGCTTTACAAGGGGATCGAAAAGGCTGTTGTTGGAATGCGGCTTTTTGATATCTCCCACGCTGTGCAGAATCATGTTGAACGTCTCGGTTATTCTGTGGTCAGGGATTTTGTTGGGCATGGGATTGGTAAAAATCTGCATGAAGAACCACAGATTCCAAATTATGGTGCGCCAGGCAAAGGTGTAAAATTAAAGCCTGGTATGGTGCTTGCCATTGAGCCGATGATCAATCAGGGTGATTATTGTGTCAAGGTGTTGGATGACGACTGGACAGTGGTGACGGCGGATGGTTGTCTCTCTGCTCATTTTGAACATACGGTGGCCATCACGGAAAATGGTCCTGATATTTTGACGCAACTATGATTATGCGTGAAGGGGTGTGAAATGAAGGTTAGGGCATCGGTAAAGAAAATTTGCGATAAATGTAAAATTATTAAACGCAAGGGTATTGTTCGCGTCATTTGCGATATTCCCAAACATTCCCAGCGTCAGGGATGAGTAATTAAAGGAGGACGGTCAATTGGCACGAATTGCTGGTATTGATTTACCAAAGAACAAGCGAATAGTTATTGCCCTGACGTATATTTACGGGATCGGAAACTCGACAGCAGAATCTATTCTTGAATCCGCGAATATTGATCCCAATATACGTACAGATAAGCTTACGGAAGCTGATGTCTCCCGGCTGAGAGATGAGATCGACCGTAATGTTAAGGTTGAAGGTGACTTGCGCCGTGAGATTTCCATGAATATTAAACGCCTGATGGATTTGGGTTGTTATCGTGGTTTGAGACACAGAAAAGGCCTGCCTGTAAGAGGGCAGCGTACAAAGACAAATGCCCGCACAAGAAAAGGCCCAGCACGTACAGTTGCCGGCAAGAAGAAATAATCTCATCTAGTCTTGGAGAATTCGAATGGCAAGCCCAGCAAAAAAAGTTGTGCGCAAAAAGAAAGAGCGTAAAAACATTACTAATTGTGTGGCTCATATTCAGGCCACCTTTAATAACACAATTATTACAATTACAGACCCTGTCGGTAACGTGATTGCATGGTCCACCTCCGGTGCAAAGGGATTTAAGGGATCGCGAAAGAGTACACCGTTTGCAGCCCAGATAGCAGCAGAGGATTGTGCAAAAAAGGCGCAGGAGCATGGTCTCAGGAATATTGAGGTGTATGTGAAAGGTCCAGGGTCTGGTCGTGAGTCTGCTCTCAGGGCTCTTCAGGCGGCAGGCTTCAATGTGAGCTTTATTAAGGACGTTACGCCAATTCCGCATAACGGTTGCCGTCCGCCAAAGAGAAGAAGAGTTTAATTCACGTTATCCATTTCAAGGAGGTTTTCATTGGCTCGTTATACAGGACCTTCATGCCGACTGTGCAGAAGAGAAAACATGGAATTATTTTTGAAGGGCGATCGGTGTTACACTGACAAGTGTGCCCTCAAGAGGCGTAACTATCCTCCTGGCCAGCATGGTCAGGGCCGTTCAAAGGTGTCAGCATATGGTGTTCAGCTTCGCGAAAAACAAAAGGTAAGACGCATTTACGGCCTGCTTGAAAAGCAGTTCCGTGGATATTTTGCTGAAGCAGACCGTCAGAAGGGTGTTACAGGTGAAACCCTGCTTTCATTGTTGGAAAGGCGTTTGGATAACGTTGTCTATAGATTGGGTTTTGCCTCATCACGGACAGAGTCCAGACAACTTGTCAGGCATGGCCATTTTACCTTGAACGGCAAAAAGGTGAATATTCCGTCCATACAGCTCAAGGTTGGTGATGTTGTCGCATTGCGCGACAAAAGCAAGGCAATTGTGTCCATTAATGATGCGCTGGAAGCTGTTGCGCGTCGTGGTGTGCCCCAGTGGCTTGAGCTGGATAAGGATGCTTTAAAAGGTTCCATGAAAGCACTGCCAATCCGTGAAGATATCACCACACCAATTCAGGAACAGCTGGTGGTAGAACTTTACTCGAAGTAATCGCGGGTAGAGTTGTGCAGTGCTGTGAATGAGCCGGACAATACTATCCGGAGGAGGATTTAATGTATAAAAACTGGCGCGATCTTATCAGGCCCAAACAGCTACAGGTTGAAAAAGAATCGCTTTCAGATACATATGGTAAGTTTTTCGCTGAGCCTTTTGAGCGTGGTTTTGGTACGACACTAGGGAATTCATTAAGAAGAATTCTGCTTTCCTCTTTGCAGGGAGCTGCTATCACATCAGTCCGTATCAAGAATGTGTTGCATGAGTTCTCGGCAATCCAGGGGGTTACGGAGGATGTCACTGACATCATTCTCAATCTTAAAGGGGTAAGACTGAAACTGCATTCTACACAGCAGACCACAATTCGACTTGTTCATAACGGTGAGGGCGTTGTTAAGGCTGGAGATTTTGTTGTCGGTCACAATGTGCAGGTCATGAATCCAGAACACCATATTGCTACTTGTGGTAAAGATGCCAATCTTGATATGGAATTGACCGTTAAGATGGGCAAAGGGTATGTCCCCGCGGATCGAAATCGTGATGAAAAGGCACCAGTTGGTACAATCCCTATTGATGCTATTTATTCTCCTATCAAAAAGGTAAATTTTACTGTGTCAAATGCTCGAGTCGGGCAGATGACAGATTACGACAAGCTTACTCTTGAAATTTGGACAGATGGTAGTGCCAAGCCTGAAGATGCACTGGCATATGCTGCTAAAATCATGAAGGAGCAGCTGACGATCTTTATCAACTTTGATGAAGAGCTGGAACCACAGGAATTTGAAGAATCTCTGGAAGAGGGCGACAAGATTAACGAGAACCTCTATCGGACGGTCGAAGAGCTGGAGCTTTCTGTAAGATCATCAAACTGTCTCAAAAATGCTGGAATTAAATATATTGGTGAATTGGTTTCAAAAACCGAGGCTGAAATGCTCAAAACTCAGAATTTCGGTCGTAAGTCCTTGAATGAGATTAAGGACATACTCAGTGATATGGGCCTGACCTTCGGCATGAAGGTTGATTCATTCCCTGAGCCTGAAATGCTGCGCCGTCTGCGTGGCGAGCAAAAAGAAGAAGAGTAGTTTTACAAACAGTAATCAGTTTCAGAAAGGAATATGGGTATGCGTCATAATAATGCAGGCAGGCGCCTCGGAAGAAAAACAAGTCATCGTGAGGCGATGTTCAGAAATATGGTTACATCGTTACTTGCTCATGAAAAGATTACGACTACTGATGCCAAGGCTAAGGAGATTCGTACGTTTACTGAGAAGATGATTACCCTTGGTAAGCGAGGCGATCTGCATGCGATGCGTCAGGCTGCATCTTTCATTCGTGAAAAGTCTGTTGTGACTAAGCTTTTCTCTGTAATTGCTCCTCGTTACAAGGAACGTCAAGGTGGTTATACGCGCATTATCAAACTGGGTATGCGCCAGGGCGATACTGCTCCGGTTTCTGTGATTGAACTGGTTGAAGAAGAAATGAAAACCGCCAAAGCATAGCAATTTTCAGTAAGTTTAAATTAAATATCATGGCAGTGGGTCAGTATGACCCGCTGCCATTTTTTTTAAGTAATCAGATCAATAACCAATCCCTTAATTCCAATCACCTTCTCGATTACCTTCATATTCTCCTTTTGCTGGCTGACGATCAGGTTATATAGTTGCTCCGCTTCTCTGTTAATAACGGTTATGATTTCGAAATATCTGGGGTTGTGAGGGGTTCCGCCGATTTTCTCGAGTCGGTAGGCCTCATTACTCACTCTTTTTGCAAGCTGGCTGAGCAATTGCTTGTATTTTTTGAAATTGGCCAGGTTTGGCTCGCGGGATAATGCTTCACCTGCATGGTCGATCTCCTTTCGCATCTGGTCGATTTCATGCTCATAGGAGTCAATTTCGCTACTTTGGATCTGAAGTGTATCTGCAAAGGAAGCGGAAGAAGTGGATGGCTTATGTAACGAATCCTTTGTGGTCTCCTTAACGATATCCTTAAAAAAGCCGGTTTCTTTTATGCGCATAGGCATCCTCGTGCGGTGTGGTCAGTAAAATAGTGTTGCAAAAATGCATCAATCAGTTTGCTTGAACGGGTAATTATGATATAAGCGCATATCACCATAATAATATGTAACTGCAGCATGAAAATATCATACAACTCGATTAGTCCGATGCAAAGCATCTTATGCGGAGTAGCCTGCGATCGGTTGAACACTGGTCCGGAAATTAGCACGTGGAGCAATTCTGATGGTATCAAAACTTCCAAGTGGTGAGCGTAGAAAGAGAACAAGGGAGGGGATGATTATTGCCCTTGCCCTGGTGTTGATCGTTCTTTTGACCAGGGCCGAGATCCATTTGACCCGCTTGAGCGCCGATGCGCCGATTGGTAGCAATATTGCCATCTTCGGTGTAATTAATGTGGTTATTCTGCTGGTTATTCTGCTGGTATATCTAGTGTGCAGAAATGTAGTCAAGCTGTTGGTAGAAAGTCGCTCAAATCCTTTAGCCACCAAATTACGAACAAAGCTGGTCTCATCATTCATCGGTCTGTCACTGGTTCCGACCATGATGCTCTTTTTTGCGGCAGCTGGATTCATCAATAACACAATCCACAACTGGTTCAATAATCAGGTTGAATCAGCTCTTAGTGAATCGCTGGAAGTTGCCCAGACATACTATAAAAACTCTGCCTCAAATGCCATTTATTACGGTCGGCAAATTAGCGGTTTTGTAAGAGCCCAGAAACTCCTGAACCAGGACAACCTGCCGCAGTTGCGGGAGTTGATTAGGCAAAAGCAGAAAGAATATAACTTGGGGGTGGTTGAAGTTTACTCTGCCCAGCGTGAAGAACTGGTGCGTGCGGCAAATCCGGATGTTCCCAAAGCAGAGTTTACCAACCCAGCTTCTGAGGATATTGACCGTGTCCTGGAGGGCAAGGAGCTGACACGCATCAACACGGCCGGTAAGGCAGACCTGATTCGCGGCATTGTGCCAATATATTCAACTTGGAACCAGAAGGATGTGGTTGGGGCCGTGGTAGTCAACTACTATGTCCCTTATTCGCTGGTCAACAAGATGAAGGAGATTACAAACTCGTATAACGACTTTCGCCAGCTTAAGATTCTGAAGAATCCGATCAGGGCCGGATATATACTGCTGTTGTTCCTGATTACAGTTGTGATCGTGTTTTTCGCCTACTGGATGGGGATATATCTGGCTAACAGCATGACCAAACCTGTTCAGGAGCTTGTTGAAGCAACCAGGGAACTGGCCGGTGGAAACCTGGACGTACACATCGAGACGTCTTCTGTAGATGAAATCGGTATGCTGGTTGATTCCTTCAACAAAATGACCAATGATTTGCGGGGCCAGAAACGGGAACTGAACAGCTTTAATGACGAGTTGAGCAGAAAAAACCAGGAAATTGAAGAACGTCGTCGCTATATGGAGATAGTGCTGCGTAATGTGGCTGCTGGCGTGATCTCTGTTGACAAGGGCGGCATCATTACAACGATCAATAAATCTGCGGAAAAACTACTACTCATCAATCCTGGATCAGTATTGGGCAAAAACTTTCGCGATGTGCTGCGCGAAGCGGATCTGGATATTGTCAAGGATACGTTGCGTGAGTTGATGGCTGCCAAGCAGGACACCATCAATCGGCAGGTATTTGTGGATATTCGAGGCAACCGTTTGGCGCTCCATCTGCATTTGACCATGCTGCGCGACGAAGCCGGTGAGTTTGTCGGAACCGTGTTGGTGCTGGATGATCTGACCCAGCTTATGAAAGCACAGCGTATGGCAGCCTGGCGCGAGGTCGCTCGCCGGATTGCCCATGAAATCAAGAACCCGCTTACGCCGATACAACTATCGGCTCAGCGTTTGAGAAAGCGATATTTGCCTAGGTTCAGCGATGATGAAAAGGTTTTTGACGAGTGCACCGAAATGATCATCAAGTCGGTGGACGAGTTGAAAAACCTGGTCAACGAGTTTTCAAATTTTGCACGCATGCCTGCTATACAGCCGGAACCCAACAATCTTAACGTATTAATACGGGAGGCCCTGACACTTTATCAGGAAGGGCATCCGGGGGTTGCCTTTGCGTTCTTGCCTGATGACAGTCTGCCTGTGCTGACCATTGATCGCGATCAAATTAAACGTGTGATTATCAATATCCTGGAGAATTCAGTTGCTGCCATGGATGAGCGGGGCAGGATCGAGATTCGTACTGGTTTTGACAGGGAGCTGATGCTGGCCTCGGTCAGTATTTCCGATGATGGCCCCGGAATACCGCCAGAAGACAAACCGCGTTTGTTTGAGCCGTATTTTTCGACTAAAAAGACTGGAACTGGCCTGGGACTGGCTGTTGTAAACAGTATTGTAACCGATCATAACGGTTTTGTGAGGGTGCGTGACAACCAGCCACGAGGTGCCTGCTTTGTGGTCGAACTGCCAGCGGGGTAGCCGGGACAGTATGAAGAAGTAAATCCAAACATTGACCTGATTATTAAGGAGCGATAGATGGCAAAGACAATACTGATTGTGGATGACGAAAAGGACATCAGGACATCGCTGACCGGCATACTGGAGGACGAAGGGTATCAGGTGATGACAGCCAGTAGCGGCATGGATGCACTGGAAACGGTGAAGCAGGAGCTGCCTGATCTGGTGCTGCTGGACATCTGGATGCCCGGTATTGACGGTCTGGAAACGCTGGAACGGGTCAAGGCGCTTTGTCCGCAGTTGACCGTGATTATGATCTCTGGGCACGGCACGATCGAGACCGCCGTAAAGGCAACGAAACTGGGAGCTTTTGATTTTATCGAGAAGCCCTTGTCCTTGGACAAGGTGCTGATCAGTGTCAGCAATGCGCTGCGCATGGGAGAACTGAGTGTAGAAAACGAAGAGCTCAAACGCGCCGCAGGCAATGAGAACGAGCTGATCGGCAACAGCGCTGCTATCTCTGAATTGCGGGAACACATCATGAGGGTTGCCGGTACAAATGCTTCGGTGCTGATTACTGGAGAAAACGGAACCGGCAAGGAGCTGGTTGCACGTTCACTGCATTTCTACAGTCAGCGCAAGGCAAAGCCTTTCATTGCCATCAACTGTGCAGCCATACCGGAAGAACTGATTGAGAGCGAACTTTTTGGACATGAAAAGGGTGCTTTCACCGGTGCTGTGGCGCAGAAAAAGGGGAAATTCGATCTGGCTGATGGCGGTACGCTGTTTCTGGACGAGGTTGGAGACATGTCGCTCAAAACCCAGGCCAAACTGCTGCGCATACTCCAGGAGCGATGCTTTGAAAGGGTGGGCGGCACCAAGCTGGTATCGGTTGATGTGCGCGTCATTGCAGCTACTAACAAGCCCCTGGAGGAAGAGATCCGCAATGGCCTTTTCAGGGAGGACCTGTATTATCGCCTGAACGTGATTCCCTTTCATGTGCCAGCGCTGCGGGAACGGGCAGAGGACATCCCGCTGCTGGTGCAGCACTTTGTCAGCCAGTTCTATCATTATGAAGGGCGCGATCCCAAGGAATTCAAAAGTGATGCACTCGATCTACTCAGCCGATATGTCTGGCCGGGTAATGTGCGCGAGTTGCGCAATATTGTGGAGCGGATACTGATCATGACTCCCGGTCGCCAGGTGACCGCAGGAGATGTGCCAACCCTGTTAGGGGGAGGGGGGGCAAGAAAGGAAAGTGGCGACAGACGAATGGATGGTGTATCGCTACCGGCTACCCTGCGGGAGGCCAGGGAGGATTTTGAACGTGAATTCATTATCCGCAAGCTGGAAGAAAACGACTGGAATATCTCTCGTACGGCGGACCTGATTGAGCTTGAACGGAGCAACCTGCATCGTAAGATCAAGGCCTATGGGATTGATGTAAGAAAATGACATCAAATGGACGAGATTATTTATTCAGGATTGATCAGCTCCATTAAAGTCCGGACTTGATTGATTCCGACTAACCGGCGACAGTACGCTTGCGTTTTCGCAACATGCTGAAAAAACTGCTCAATATTTCAGAACACTCCTGCTCCATGATGCGTGGTATCAACTCGATGCTGTGGTTTAGTTGGCTATTGTTCGACAGGTTATAGACTGAACCTGCCGCCCCTCCCTTGGGGTCGTAGCAGCCGAATACCACTTGCGGTATTCGTGAGAGAATAATGGCGCCCATGCACATGGTGCAGGGCTCCAGTGTCACATAGAGGGTTGTGTCAAGCAGTCGCCAGGAACCCAGTTTTCTGGCGGCTTTTCTGATGGCAAGCATCTCGGCATGCGCACTTGGGTCCTGTGAGGATTCACGCAGGTTGTGGCCTCGGCCGATAATTCTGCCTTGCCTGACAATCACACAGCCGATCGGCACCTCATCTTTGTCTTCGGCCTTCCGTGCTTCCGACAGGGCGCGCTGCATCCAGTAGTAATGGTCTTTTTTCTGCATCATTCCGTTCCTGTTTCAGATGATCTTGATGGCAAACATGGCCACATCGTCACTGCGGCTTTTATCCTCCGCAAATTGTTTCAGCACGTGGGACACATGCGTAATGATCTCCTGCGGATGGCTGCCGCTACGGGATGCAATCGCTGTTTTTAAACGCTCGACCCCGAAAAACCCCCCCAAACGGTCTTCCGTGTCGGTAACGCCGTCGGTGTACATGAATAGTAGATCGCCGGAAGAAACCTGGACGGCCTTCTCTTCAAAATCCACTTGGTGCATTACCCCCAGAATCATGCCTTCGGCATCCAGATCTGTAAACCGCCCTGTGCGGGCGGAGTACAGCAGTGGGCGGTTGTGGCCGGCGCTGGCATAGGTGATACAGCGGCTTGTGGAGTTGAAGCGGGCGTAGAACATGCTGATCTGCAGCTCCGCCCTGAGCAGATCTTCATACAGATGGTGGTTGGCTTCTGCGAGCAATTGTGCGGGCGTCCTGGAAATGTGTGCCAGGGCGCGCAGTACGATGTGGGTTTCGGACATGAGCAATGCCGAGCCAACATTGTGGCCAGTAATGTCGGCGATGACTACGTCGAGTACCCCCTCCTGGGGCACGAAAAAGTCGTAGTAGTCACCACCCACATGGGCGGCTGGTTCACACCTGCATGCCATGTAGACCCCTTCAAGCTGCCAGGGGCAATCCGGCAAGAAGGACTGTTGGATGTTCTGAGCGATCTCAAACACCTTGTCTGTCTGGGCCTTTTCAAGCATCAGCTGTTCATTTTTCTTGCGCTCGGTGATATCGGTCAGCATGGCAAATGACCCGCATGACTGCTGCTTGTCACCGATAATGGTCTGCGATGAGACGATCGTCCAGAGCTCCTGCCCATCACGCCTGCGCCAGCGCTGCTCATACTGCCTGTCCTGGCCTTCTTCCATAACCATCAGATGATTGGCCATATCGCCGTCAAACAGGAAATATCTGATCTCCTTACCGATCATCTCTTCGGCTGTATAGCCAAGCATCTCGGCCATGCGGGTGTTGACGAAGCTTGTGCGCCGGTTATCATCCAGGGCCCAGATCCCCTCATTGGCTGTGTCAACGATCCTGCGGTACTTCTCACGGCTTCTCCTGAGTGCATCATCCCTGGTTTGCAGCTGCAAGGTCATATTATTGAAGGCGCGGGCTAGTGTGCCGATCTCGTCTGTCGAGCTGCATTCGGCATGCACCTTCAGGTTGCCGGCGGCCACGTTGCGGGCCGCCTCGGTTAGCATGGAAATCGGCTTGAACAGATATCTGGCAATGGCAAACACAACTGCGATCACAATCAGCACAGTGCTGGCAATGATACCCAGATTGGTCTGGCGCACGCTGGTGATTTCATGCAAGGCATCATGCAGCGGCTGCTGCACGATCAGCCCCCAGCGGGTGATCGGCAGGTAGTGGTATCCGGCCAGTCGTTTCTGACCGTTGTAATCATACTCCACCCAGCCATTGTTGCCGCCGATGACAGCCCTGGCCGGCGCCAGGTCGGAAACGTCGGCTGCGTTGTCCACCAGGGTGCGGTCAGGATGGATCAGCACTCTGCCATCCGCATTGACGATAAAGGCATAGCCGTTCTTACCGATCCTGGTTCGGGCTACCAGATCAATGATCTTCTGTAGATCCATGGTGATGATCAACATGCCGGCGACATCTCCCTGGGGGCCAATGATCGGTTCGGCTATGGCGATGCCCGGCTTGCCCGTAGTTTTGGAAATCAGCACATCTGATACTTCTGTGTTGCCGCTCTTCACGGCCTTTTTGAAATAATCGCGATCACTGTAGTTGATGATTGAATGGGTACCGTCGGAACGAGCCAGCAAGTCTCCTGAAGCTGTGGTGGTCAACGCAATCAGCAGATCTCCATGTTGTCGGACCAGTGAACTCAACATGGGCAACTGCTCTGACGGCTGCATGGAAGAGATGGCGCTACTTTCTACCGCAACCCTGGTCATGCGGATCTTTTCCGAGAGCATCTGGTTTACAACCCCGGCGATGGTTTCGGCAAATTTGCGGTTTTTTTCAAATACAGATGAGGTGATGGCCCGTTCATAAGCCCTGGATGATAGAAAATTGGCCAGCATCAGTGGGACGATGGCCATTGCGGCAAAGGCTATGATCAGCTTGAGGCGCAAGCTTCTGCTGATCATGGCGAAGACGCTTTTTAGCCGCTGGTTGACAGGCATGTGTCCTGCTCCTCTGGAGTAAATGGCGAACGGGTTCTTTTCATGCATACTATATATCAGATGTGACTGGATTGCCATTAACAGGACTTTGGAAAAATGCTGTTTTGTTGTCTTGTGATCATGTTGCAAAAGTGCCGGCAGGATTTACAATAGTTGCAACTATTCAGCATACCCGGATGACGGGCATTTTGCCTGTCTTGCAAGCGGTTTATCGCCCGCATCGTTTCCAATAGTTGAGCGTTTTTCGTCAGGGGCTCCGGATAGAGGCATGTCAGTGTGTAATAACCCGGTCGGCAGCAAGGATTGCGGAGATGCAAATGCACAGAAACGATATGGCGGATCAAGTGAAGATCATATTGGTGGAAGACAGTGAGCATGACCTGATTGCCTTCCAACGAGCCTTTCGCAACAATGGGACAGGCTGTGATATCCGGCATTTCACCCGGGCTGAGGATGCGTTGCAGTGGTTGGATACCGGCGAGCGGTATTTTGATCTGCTGGTCAGTGACTACCGGTTGCCGGGCATGTCCGGGCTGGATTTTTTCCGGCAATACCGCGCCATGGACATCATGCAGCCCTTTGTGATCATGACCGGCTACGGCTCGGAAAAATTTATAGTAGATGTCTTCAGGGAGGGGGCCGTTGATTATCTGATCAAGGACCCGGGGCAGTATTACCTGGAGCTGCTGCCGGCAATCCTCGGCGAGGTAGCCAGGAAATACCGTGAACGACAGACGCGACATCAGGTGGAAACCGCGTTGCGCAATTCAGAGCGCAGGCTGGCGGATATCATCGATTTTTTGCCCGATGCTACGTTTGCTATTGACCAGGAAGGTAAGGTCATCATCTGGAACCGCATGGCGGAGGAATTTACCGGCATCATGTCCGAGGAGATGATCGGCAAGGGTAACTACGAGTATTCCATTCCGTTTTACGGCGAGCGTCGGTCTCTGTTGATTGATCTGCTGTTCAGGCCGTCCGATGAGATCGAAAGCCGCTATCCGTTTATCATCAGGGACGGCAACACGATCAAGGGCGAGGCCTACACTTACCATGTCAGGCGCGGCGAGGGGTATATGTTCGGAGTGGCCGCACCGTTGTACGATTCCGACGGCAATGTGATCGGCGCCATAGAGACAGTGCGCGATATTACCGATCGCAAGCAGATCGAGGAGGGGCTGCGCGAGAGTGAGCAGAAGCTGAAATCGGTCGTCAATGGCTCCCCCATACCCCAGTTTGTGATTGACCGAGACCACAGGGTGATTTTCTGGAACAGGGCGCTGGAGAAGTTGACCGGCATCAGGAGCGAAGAGGCGATCGGCAGTGTGCGACCATGGCAAAATCGCGGCATGGATAGCCGTCCCAGCATGGCGGAGATGCTGCTGGACGGCACTCCTGAACGCATCTTTGAGTTGTGCAAGGGTGTCTGCAGCAAATCCCGTCTGATCCCGGACTCCTATGAGGTAACGGAGTTTTTTCCTGCCCTGGGCAAGGAAGGGCGCTGGGTTTTCATGACTGCTGTCACGATCAGGGATTTCAAAGGTAGTGCTATTGCCGCCATGCAGACCATGGAAGATGTCACCGAACGAAAAATGATGGAGGAGGAACTGCTCAAGGGACAGAAGCTTGAGTCTCTGGCCCTGCTGGCCGGCGGCATTGCCCATGACTATAACAATCTGCTGACCTCCATTATGGGTAATATCTCCTTGGCCAAGCTGTTGACCAAACCTGGAGAAAAGCTTTACGACAGGCTGGATGCGGCCGAACAGTCTTCATTCAGGGCGCGGAACCTTACTAAGCGCCTGATCACCTTTGCCCGTGGCGGTGCTCCGGTACGCAAGGTGATTGCGCTTGACAGGGTTGTCCGGGAGTCGGCCGAGCTTTCCATGAGTGGTTCCAAAAACCGTTGTGTGTTTAACATGCAGGAAGATCTGTGGGCGGCCGAGGCCGATGAAGGGCAGATCAGTCAGGTTATCAGCAACATGGTGATCAATGCCGATCAGTCGATGATGGATTACGGCACAATCACGATCCGCTGCGGGAATTATGAACATACCGAATCAGAACATCTGCCTCTCAAGCGGGGCAGGTATGTGAGAATAGATATTGAAGATCAGGGAGCAGGCATACCGGAAGAGTGTCTGGGCAAAATCTTTGATCCCTACTATACGACCAGGGAGTCGGGAAAGGGGTTGGGCCTGACGTTGGCCTACTCGATCATTATGAAGCACGACGGCTATATAGGGGTGCGGTCCATGCCGGGTGCCGGCTCCATCTTCAGTATCTACATCCCGGCGGCAGCATCCCTTGAAACATTACAGCAGGAAGGACAGCCGCCGGCTGTGGTGGGTGGCGGCAAGGTTCTGATCATGGATGATGAAGAGGTGGTCAGGATGGTGCTGGGTGAGATGCTAAAGCATCTTGGCTATCAGGTGGATTTCTCCGTAAATGGCAATGAAGCGATCAACCTGTATGATGCTGCTGCACGATCCGGAAAAAGGTTTGATCTGGTTATCATGGATCTGACCATTCCCGGTGGCATGGGTGGCAAGGAGGCGGTCAAGCAGCTCAAGGGATTGTATCCCGATGCACGGGTGATTGTGTCCAGCGGCTATTCCAATGACCCGGTCATGTCAAACTACCGCGAGTACGGGTTCTCAGGGGTCGTGCTCAAGCCCTATCAGGTGGCTGAACTGGCCGGTACGCTGCAGGAAGTGCTGGCGGCTGGATAGATGAAACCGTTTATTCCGTCAGGCAAGGCTCAGTGTCTGTGCATGCCATCATGGGAAAAAGAGGGCGAATGAAAGTGCCGACATGATCAATAAAGGCCAGTATAACAGCTCAATTGTCAAGCGGATCGGCATCTGGTTCCAGGGCTACCTGGTCTATGCAGGGGCCTCGCTCAGGAACAGACTTTTCGTACTGGCGCTTTTGACGGTGATTGCCGTGCTGCTTGGTGTGGCTGCTGTCTGGCAGATCGACCACAGGATGCATCGGGTCAGGCAGGCAAAGCGCGCCAGTCATTTGAATGACAACCTGGAGCAGATCCTGATCACCCGCTTCGGCAATACCTCCGCATTATTAGCCAGGTCAGACGCGGTCATCCGGCTCCTCAAGGGGGAGTTGTCCGATGCAGACCTGCAGGTATCCTTGACTCTGGATACGACCCGCACCATCACCGGTGCGGATTTTGTGTATCTGCTCGATGCCGGCGGGGTCTGCATAGCTGCCAGTGAGCACTGGAGCAAGCGGCAGACCATGGGCAAGCGCCATGATTTCCGCCCCTATTTTCAACAGGCCATGACTGGCAACTCTGCCTTGTATACGGCGGTAGGCAGCACAACCAGGGAGCGAGGGGTCTACTTTGCATATCCAGTCAAAGACCCGGTCAGCAGCAAGCCGATTGGTGTTGCCGTAGTCAAGGTCGGGATGGAAGAGTTGGACAAGTTGTTTCTGGCCCAGGAAGACAGGGTGCTGCTGGTATCTCCAGACGGGGTGATTTTTGCCACCAATCATCCGGCATGGCTCTACCGGACTACGTCCCGCCTGTCAGACGAGACCAAGGTACGCCTCTCCAGAGAAAGACAGTTTCCGGACGCATCTCTTCTCCGCCCGATACCGGTCGACATCACTGATGTTTACAAGCGGGTTCGGATCGGCGCGTCCTTTTACGATATGCATAAACAACCTGCGGCGATTCCCGGCTGGCAGCTTGTTACCATGAGCAGGCATGCATTCCCTGTCAGCGGTACTATTGCCACCAGCATTATTGGCCTTTGCGTGGCGCTGGTGTTTTTGCTCTATCTGGTCAGTCAGGATAAAAAACGCCGGCTGCAGTCCAGCTATGACATGCAGTCCCTGGATCTGACCAGGACACGCAATGATCTGCTTAAAAGCGAGGCCATGCTCCAGTCTGTAGTGGAAGATCAGGCCGAACTGATCTGCAGGTTTGATATTCAGTGGCGGATCAGGTTTGCTAATAGTGCTTATTGCCGCTATTTTGGCAGGCAGCGGGATGTGCTGATCGGCAGCCAATTTGATATGCACTGTGTCGGTGAGGATCGGGACGCCGTAATGGAGTGCCTTGATCAGCTTTCACAAGACGCCCCGGTTGGATCTGTTGAGTACAGGGCCGAGTTGCCTGGCGGCGGTTTGCGCTGGCATGCCGCCACTATCCGCAAGATTTTTGACGAATCAGGCAATCCAAGTGAATACCAGTTTGTGTTGCGTGATATTACCGAGCGCCAGCAGAGCGCTGAGGCACTTAAAGATGCGAACGCGGAACTGTCCCAGTATGCCTATGTGATTTCCCATGACTTGCGGGCGCCATTGCGGGCGATCCACAACTATGCCGATTTTCTGCGTGAAGACCTGCAGGATGCCCTGGAAGGCGACCAACGCTTGTATCTGGATCGGCTCGACAAGGCCATACATGAGGCTGAAATGTTGATCGATGACGTGCTGGTGCTTTCCCGGGTCAGCCATTGCAATATCAGCCCGGCCAGCACGGATAGCGGACACCTGCTGGACCAGCTTGTCTCTGCCCTGGAGCTGCCCGGAGATGTCAGGGTGGTTCGACATGGTTCGGACTGGCCGGTGGTCGAGGCAGAGCCGGTGCTGCTCAGACAGATCTTTCAGAACCTGATCCTGAATGGGGCCAAATACAACAACTCGACTGAAAAGCTGGTAGAGTTGTCCTGCGCACCGGACGGGAAGGGCTGCTATGTATTCAGCGTGCGGGACAACGGTATCGGCATTGACAAACGCTATCACGAGCAGATTTTTCGCGTCTTTGAGCGGCTGCATACCCGCCAGGAATATGAAGGCACCGGAGCCGGGCTGGCGATCGTCAAAAAGGCCGTACAACGGCTGCACGGCACTGTAAGCCTTGAGTCGGAACCGGGCAATGGCAGCACATTCCATGTGATTCTGCCAGAAAAACAAGGGGAGACAGAACCATGATCAAGGAGCCGTTTGTCGTGCTGCTGGCCGAAGACAACGAGGATGACATCCTGGCCACCCGGCGCGCATGGAAAAAAAACAACATCGCCAACCCTCTGTATATCGTCAATACCGGCGAGGAGTGTCTGGACTACCTCTATCAGCGCGGAAAATATGCCGCGCCGGGCAGCGCGCCGCGTCCAGGCATACTGCTGCTGGATATCAAGATGCCGCGCATGGACGGTCTGACGGTCATTGAACATATCCGGTCCGATGAGAAGCTGCGGCGGTTGCCGATCGTAATTCTGACCAGCTCCAAGATGGAGGAGGATCGGCTCAAGGGTTATGATCTGGGGGCCAACGCCTATATCACCAAGCCGGTAGGGTTTGATAACTTCAGTGAGGCGGTCAGGGCGATTCATATGTTCTGGGCGCTGGTGGAACTGCCGGAATAAATCGGATCAAAAGGGGTGAGTTATGCTTCAGAATATAAGGATTGGTACGAGACTGACTTTCGGTTTTTTGCTGGTTGCGTTGATTACCTTTGCAATCGGACTGTTTGGCTACCTGCAGGTTAACGGCTTAAGTGAAAAAAATGCCCTGCTGTTTGAAAATGGGACGGTTCCGCTGGAATGCATTGGCGAGATCAACGCCACAGGCAACAGGATCAGGGTGCTTTACACCCGGGATGTGCTCAATCGGGTGGATGCCAAGACCTTTGAGAAAACCCATGCCAGGATTGCAAATTCCGCTCTTCTGTTGAAGAGAGCGTGAAAAGGCTGGAAAAAACACTCCCCAATGATGAGGCTAAAAAGCTGTTTGCAGATTTCAAGGCTGCCCATGACAAGTTCAATCCGCTTATGGACAAGATCTTCCAGGCCGCTCGCAGTGGCAACTACGATGAGGCGTTGGAGCTGACCAGCACCAACGGTGCGGCTACAGCGGCAGCGAGGGTTGAGATAGCGGCGGTGGATAAACTCTCCGATTTTCTCGTCAAGAATGCAAAGACAATTTCAGACAGCAATGCCGTGGCTGCCAAACGTGCCGGCCTGATCATGCTGACCATGTCGTTTGCCGGTGCAGCCATTGCTTTTCTGCTGGGTTTTTTGATCTCGAAGAGTATTACCACACCGGTTTCTGAGCTGGTCAATTGCGCCCGTCAGGTGGCTGATGGTGATTTGCGCGTCAAGATAGAAAACAGTACTGAAGACGAAGTCGGGCAGTTGGCGGAAGCGTTTCGTGCCATGAACGATAACCTTAAGCATGCTATTGAACAGGTTGCCTCAACTTCTGTCACGCTTGCTTCGGCAGCCAGTCAGCTTCAGAGCAGTTCCGTCGTCATATCCACATCGACTGAAGAGGTTGCAGCCCAGAGTAATACGGTTGCCACGGCCAGCGAAGAAATGGCGGCCACATCCAACGATATCGCTGGTAACTGCCACATGGCGGCTGATCGTGCAAAACATGCCGCTGACACCACCCAGAAGGGGTTTGAGGTGGTCAGACGCACTGTTGATGGTATTCGGAGCCGGGGTGAAGGCACCAAAACCAATGCCAGGATGGTGGCCACATTGGGTGAACGTTCCGACCAGATTGGCGCGATCGTGGCAACTATCGAAGATATTGCTGACCAGACAAACCTGCTGGCATTAAACGCCGCCATTGAAGCGGCCCGTGCCGGTGAGCAGGGGCGTGGCTTTGCTGTGGTGGCGGACGAGGTCAGGGCGCTTGCCGAAAGGACTTCCCGTGCAACCAAGGAGATCGGAGAGATGATCCGCGCAATTCAGAATGAAACCAGGAGTGCAATTACTTCAATGGAGGATGAGGTCAAGGGTACCGAGCGAGGCGTTAACGAAGCGGGAGAACTGGAAGGCGCCTTGCATGAAATCCTGGATCAGGTCAACGCCATGACCATGCAGATGAGTCAGATAGCGACAGCGGCTGAGGAACAAAATGCCACTACCAGCGACATTACAAGCAATATTCACCAGATCAGTGATGTGATTCAGCAGACATCCAGTAGCGTTGCCGACTCTGCTCGGGCCGCCTCCGCACTCTCCATAAAGGCGGAAGAGCTTAAGGCGGTTGTAGGCAGATTCAGGCTTTAGCCGGGAAAGTATTGCAAATTGCGGTCAGTTTGTTTGCGGGTTTCGAAAAGCCATTTCTCTCAAAGGAATGGCTTTTCTGTGTTTATTGGGATAAAACGGAAGGCAGAAATTATGTCAGCACTGTTGCCGCACGGAGGATGGGGGATGGTGTCAGGTTGTTTTGAGGCATGCTCTGATTGCTGTAGATCTGCCATACGCGCTTTGCCCCGTCTGCTGTTGACGGGCTGTATCTGCCTGGTTCTGTCCGCTTGCACTGTCCCGTCTGCTCTCCCTGATTATAAAATACTTGATATCTACGCTTTTCGCCCCGGTGCTTCTCTGGTCGGACGCGTAGGTCTGCCACCTGCGCCCCTGTTGGATGCCCTGCAACTTTCCGACGGCCGTCCGGATTACCGGGCCTATCGTCCCACGTCAGCGGACATGGTCCAGATCGGCGCAGCACTGAATGAGCTGCCTGATCGTCAGCGCAGGGCCATGCTTGCAAGACTGGCCGGTATCTATTTTGTCTCCAATCTTTCCAGCGGCGGATATTCGGATTATGTCTATGGCCATGATGGCACGCTGCATACTGTTCTCGTGCTGAATCCTGCCATTTTGCGTGTATCCATGTCCCAATGGATAAGGGACAAGGAACTGAGCGCGTTCAGGGATGACGGCAGCGGGGTGACGATTGATGTGGATTGCGGTGATGACGATCGCAGTGCCCTGCTGTACATCCTGCTGCACGAGTCCGGGCATCTGCTGGACTATGTGGCCGGCTGCACCCCTTATGTGGAAAAGCCTCTGGCCGCGTCTGGCAAACCGCTGAAGCTTGTGCCGTTTGTTGCTGCAGCCTGGCGCAATTATGATCGGCCGCTGCCGGTCTTTGATTTTTCTGGCCGCAACCGTTACCGCTTTTATGGGGCAGCGCCAGACGCACAGCGCCCTCTGGGCGAACTGCCGCAGGCCTATCGACACCTGGCGTTGACACCTTTTCAGCTGTTGTATGCCAGCCAGAACTGGGCTGAGGACTTTGCCGAGACAGTGGCTTTCAGTGAATTTAAACGCATCACCGGCAGGGAGTGCCGCATCAGGATCAGCCAGCCGGGCAAGCCGGATTTTGAGTTCAGCCTGCTGGATCGACCTGCTGTTCAGGCTAGGCTGCCGCTTCTGTATTCTTCTTGCAACAGCATGCAGAGCGGTGGCGACCCGGCCGCACTCAGATAAGATTTCAAAGGAAACGGAGATATTTGACTATGCAATGTGCAAACTGCAAACACAACAAATGCTATACCTCGGGACAGAACTGTACCCGCCTGACCGTGGATCAGGTGGTCGAGCAGTACCAGGGGCTGGATGGTCGTATCATGCAGGCGGCTGGACGAGTGGAGGCTCGTAACTACATGCAGATGACGCGGCTTGAGGAGAGTGTCGAGTTTGCCAGGCAGATGGATGTGAAAACGGTAGGTCTGGCATTTTGTATCGGCTTTACCCAGGAAGCCTGGCTGATCTCGGCCTACTTCGAAAAGTTTTTCAAGGTACATTCGGTCTGCTGCAAGGTGTGCAGCGTGGGCAAGGAAGAGCTGGGGCTGGAGCAGATTAAACCCGGTACCCATGAGGCCATGTGCAATCCCAAGATACAGGCCGCTATCCTGGCAGACAATGGTACGGAGCTGAATTTTACAATTGGTCTGTGCGTAGGGCATGACATGCTGTTCAACTCTGCTTCCGCAGCGCCGGTTTCTACCTTGGCAGTCAAGGATCGCGTGCTGGCCCACAACCCGTTGGGAGCGGTTTATTCCAGGTACTGGCGCCGGAAACTGGGCATCAATCCGGACGGTCAGGTTTAGTACTCGAGCCTTTAGCTTTGAGCCATGAACAATGAACCAATACCTTGATCTGTTCATAAGCTATCTGGTTGTGGAAAAGGGGCTTTCCGCCAACACCCAGGAGGCATACAGCCGCGACCTGTCGCGTTATCTTGACTTCCTGGAACGGCGTGGACGTCATGCTCCGGAGGATGTGCATCCGGCTGATATAGCCGATTTGCTGGGAACGCTAAAAGAACGGGGAATCTCCCCGCGCAGCCGGGCACGCTGTCTTTCGGCTATTCGCATGTTCCACCGCTTCCTGATGGTGGAAAATTATGCCAGTGCCAATCCCTCCTCGATCATCGAGGCACCCCGCAGCCTGCACAAACTCCCGGAGTTTCTCACCTTTCAGGAAGTGGAGGCTCTGTTTGCCGCCTGCTGTGGCGAGACGGGCGAGGATCTGCGCGATCTGGCAATGCTGGAACTGCTTTATGCTACTGGTCTGCGTGTCTCGGAACTGGTTAATCTCAAGCTTCGTGAGGTCAATCTGGAGGCCGGCTATCTGATGACTGTCGGCAAAGGTAATAAGGAGCGGCTTGTGCCGATCGGTGAGTCGGCCTGTCAGCGGGTCGTGGATTACCTGGCCCGGGTACGTTGCAGGCAGGACCGCAGTGCCGGCAGCCTGTTCCTTTTTCTTTCACGTCTGGGAGCGGTCATGAGCAGACAAGCCTTCTGGAGCATTGTCAAGAAGCGTTCACTCATGGCCGGTATTCACAAGAATATCTCCCCTCACACCCTGCGGCACTCATTCGCCACCCACCTGCTGGAGAACGGCGCCGACCTGCGCAGTGTGCAGATCATGCTCGGCCATGCCGATCTTTCCACGACCCAGATCTACACCCATGTCACCCGTGAACGGCTCAAGCGCCTGCACGAGCAGATCCATCCCCGTGGGTGAACCGGGTGATTGCCCCGGACCCGGGACGGGTCGTGCTTGCCATGATTAACCTTGAAAAAACAGTCATATTCCTGTATAAAATTTGACTGGTTTTTTGCCGCAAAGACGCCCAACGGCGTTCATTATAAACATTTTCTTGCCAACAATTTTCTGAAGCGACTGAAACTTCTTTCAACCGAAAATCCGGGAGCCTGTGTGAAAATATGTTCGCTGGCCAGCGGCAGCAAGGGAAACTGTCTCTATCTGGAGACAGGTGATGCCCGTCTGCTGATTGATGCAGGCATGTCGCTGCGTGAAACACTTTTGCGCATGGAGGGGTGCGGCATAGACCCGTCTGGCGTGCATGCTGTTTTGTTGAGCCACGAGCATGTCGATCACATCCGCAGCGCCGGCTCATTTGCCAGAAAATTCAAAATACCGGTGATTGCAAGTCATCTGGTTTGCGGCAGGGCGGAGAAATATCTGGGCAAGACCAGGGTGATCGAGTTTGAATCAGGAACAGCATTTTTGTTCAGGGGAGTCAGTGTTGATCCGTTTCCAATCACCCATGACGCCTGCGATCCGGTTGGCTTTGTGGTAGACTCTCCCGAGGGGCGCTCTGGTTCAGCGACAGATCTGGGCGTTGCGACCCGTTTGGTGGCGGACAAGCTTAAAGGGTGCCGTTTTCTGCACCTGGAGTCCAATCATGATATGGACATGCTGATGAATGGCCCCTATCCTTGGGAGTTGAAGCAGCGTATCAAGTCGCGTCATGGTCACCTCTCCAATGAAGACTGTCTGACTCTGCTGCATGAACTGGCCCATGGCGGGCTGGAACTGCTGGTGATGGCCCACCTTTCCGAGGTGAACAACCATCCTGACCGGGTGGCTGCCAGTGCCGCATCGTTCCTGAAAGATCAGAACGTCTGTGCACCGCAGGTCGTGATTGGCGACCAGTTCCGGGCCAGCCGGCTGATGGAGATTTGAACCTGTGAAAAGCATTTATCCACAGACTGCACAGAGCTTTCGAGAACGATCAAGGTGTTGAAAAATATTCGTTTTCAGCAGACAGCTGTATTTTAAAAATGAAATTCAGTAATGATTGTTTGTGGTTAGTGGCTGCTTCTAAGGATGAATAAAACAAACCGTTACAGGAGAAGATAAGATGATCCCTCGTTATACCCGTCCGGCAATGGCTAAAATATGGGAGCCGGAAAACCGTTTTCGCATCTGGCTGGAGATCGAGACCCTGGCGTGTGAGGCCCAGGCCGAACTGGGGGTGATTCCCAAGGAAGCGGTGCCGGTCATCCGCGAAAAGGGTAATTTCAATATTGAACGTATCGATGCCATTGAGGCAGAGGTCAAGCACGATGTGATCGCCTTCCTGACCTCAGTGGCGGAATTCGTTGGGCCCGATGCCCGTTTTATCCATCAGGGGATGACGTCCTCCGATGTACTGGATACCTGCCTATCCGTGCAGCTTGTTCAGGCGGCTGACGAACTGCTGGCAGACATCGACCTGGTGCTTGAATCGCTTAGAAAACGGGCCCTTGAGCATAAGCATACCGTCTGCATGGGCCGCTCCCACGGCATTCATGCCGAGCCGGTAACATTCGGTCTCAAATTGGCCTCGTTTCACGCCGAGATGCAGCGCAACCGCACACGCCTGCTGGCTGCCCGCGAAAACATCGCCACCGGGGCTATCTCCGGCGCGGTTGGTACCTTTGCCAATATCGACCCCTATGTGGAGGAATACGTCTGTGCCAAGATGGGGCTGAAGCCGGAGCCGGTCTCGACCCAGGTGATACCGCGCGATCGTCATGCCGAATTTTTCTGCACCCTCTCGATCATCGCTTCAACCATGGAGCGGATTGCCATCGAGATCCGCCACCTGCAGCGCACCGAGGTACTGGAGGCGGAGGAACAGTTCACCAAGGGGCAAAAGGGTTCTTCGGCCATGCCCCACAAGCGTAATCCGATTCTCTCCGAAAACCTGACCGGACAGGCCCGCTATATCCGTTCCATGTGCATTCCTGCCCTGGAAAACGTGGCCCTGTGGCACGAAAGGGATATCTCCCACTCTTCCGTCGAGCGCTACATCGCACCGGACGCCACTGTGGCGCTGGATTTTTCGCTGCGCCGCATGAACGGCCTGATCAACAACCTGGTCGTCTACCCTGAGAACATGCTGAAAAACCTGAACCAGATGAAGGGGCTGGTATTCTCCCAGAAGATCCTGCTCGACCTGACCCAGGCCGGCGTCTCTCGCGAGGATGCCTACCGCCTGGTTCAGAAAAACGCCATGAAGGTTTGGGAAGAGGGCAAGGATTTCCAGACTGAACTGCTGGCCGATCCGGAAGTGGTCGGGGCGCTGGGCGAGGCCAGGGTGCGGGAGTCCTTTGATCTGAACTACCACCTTAAGCATGTGGATACCATCTTCAAGCGGGTATTCGGTGAGTGAACTGCTTTCCATACTGCAGAATTTTGTCGGGCCGCAGGCCTCTGACGGTTTTTTGCGTCTCTGGGCCAAGGAGCTGCTGGATGCGCTGCTGATATTTGGTTTCTTCTGGCTGCTTTCCGAACTTGCAGGTTGGGTGCTGAATCGTTGGGGCCGTCGGCTGGCTGCTTTTACGGTCACCGAGATTGATGACCGTATTCTGACCCGGACGATCCCCAATCTGACCAGGATGCTGGTCGTGCTGGGCGCGTATCTGGCGATCCGGTCTATGCCATTACATGAGAAACTGGCGGCCTTTGTCTCCGGCGCGTTGTTTGTGACGCTGGTGATCATGCTGTTCAGCCTGTTCTACAATGCGGTCGATGAGCTGATGAAGTGGCACCTGTACGAGCGACAGGCATCCGGTAAATCGGTTCTGTCACGCCAGATGGTGCAAATGGTGGAAAAGGTGGTCATGCTGTTTCTGATCGGCATGGCCCTGATTGTTATTCTCAAACACTTTAATTACGATATCTTCTCTCTGGTGACAGCCCTGGGGATCGGCTCACTGGCCATCGGCATGGCGGCCAAGGATACCCTGGCCCACATGATTTCCGGCTTCACCCTGATGGTTGATCGTCCCTTTGAGATCGGCGACCGCATCAAACTCAACAACGGTCAGATTGGCGATGTGATCGATATCGGTCTCAGATCCACCAAAATCAAGGGGCTGGATACCACGGTAATGATCATCCCCAATTCGGATCTCTGTAATTCCACGGTGATCAATATGGTCCGTCCCACAGCCGTGATCCAGGGGCGTATTACGGTCGGCGTCAGCTATGACAGCGACGTGGAACGCGTCAAGGAGCTGCTGCTGGATGTTGCCGGCAATAACCCGGAGGTGGTGGAAGATCCTCTGCCGCTGGTGTTGTTTACTTCGTTTGGCGACAGCGCACTGAATATGCTGCTGCTGTTCTGGGTCAGCGATCCTGGTCGATTGGGCATTGTCACCGACAGTCTGAACTGCGCCATTATTCGCCGATTCCGTGAAAATGGTATTGAAATACCGTTCCCGATCAGAACTGTAAGAATGGAAAGGGAGTGCTGACATCTTTCTGTACAAGGAGGGTAAAGTCATGAGAAGCATTCTGGTAGTAATCATCACGACTGCGGTTTTCTTGCCGTGCGTTGTATGCGGGGCCGAAGAGTCTGGAGTGCAGCCGGCCACCATGGAAAAGTACCAGCGTGTCAAGCTACAGGTCGAAAAGTTGCCGTCCGGCAAGGCCCAGAAGTATGCGTCCGAGGTGATCGGGCAGACCCGCAAGAGTATTGCAGCGGCCCAGGACGGGCTTAAGACAGGTAATGACAAGCTGACCAGAGAATATACTGAAATGGCGGCATTGCAGGTGACGCTGGCCGGTGTTCTGGCCGAGGAGAGGGAAGCGGCAGAAAAGGCCGATGCCGCCCGCAAAAGGCTGGATGAACTCAATGCCCGGCTGAGCCGGATTTTGACCGGAAAGGGGGACAAGTAGATGAGAACCTGTGCTATCTATCTGCTGATGCCGCTGATGTTATTGCTGTCGTCCCCGGTCATGTCGTCTGCCGATGAACCGGCATACCCGGACTACATGGTAAAGGCTCAGTCGCTGGTGGAAAGGGCCTCTTCCCAGGCCTCGGAACTGGGCAGCTTTACCGACGAGGTGCTGATCGCACGCAATTTTATCCGCAATGCGGAGGCTGAATACAAGAAAAACCTGGGCTGGACGGGTAAATTTGATGCCAAGGCCGAGCCGACCGTGCGCTATTTTGCCAACATGGCCCAGACCCAGGCGGCGATTGTGCTGTCACGTGCCGGCAAGATCAGCCAGGAAAAGGCGCTGGCTGCTTATGAGGCCAATGCGGCCAACGTCAAGGCCAGCATCAAGGTCTTTGACGACAAGAATGCCGAGATTGCCACTCTGAAGGCTGCGCTGGAGGAGGGTGGCAAGCGTCAGGCGGCTTCGGTTGAAATGATTGCCGAACTAACCAAGTCTCTGGAATTATCCCGGGCCGACAATGCCAGGTTGAAACAGGAAGTAACCGCGCTGACCGCAGCCAAGGGGGCCGAGGCCAGCCAGAGCCAGGAGCAGATCCGTGCCCTCAACCGGCAGAAGGATTTCATTGCCGAAGTGGGCAAGCTGGGCGGCATGATCAAGGCCGGCAGCGACAACATGACCGTGATCTACCCCCGTGCCTCGATCTTCAAGGCGCCGCGCAATGATCGGCTGGCGCCGGAAGGTGTCAGGATGGTGGGGCGCGTGATCGACCTGCAGAAGAAGTATCCGGAATACCGCATCAAGGTCAGGGTACACGGCTTTGGCTCGCCGACGCGCAGCGAGGATGCCGCGGCAACTGACCGCATGGCCCGTTTGATCAGAAACAGCATGCTGGATAAGGGTCGGCTTGCAGCTGCTGATGTTGATGTGCTCGGGGTTGGCGTGGCGGAACCGATCTACCCCAAGTCCAACAAAGAGGGCAATCGCAGGGTCGAAGTCACATTTGTAAAAAAGTAGCCAGATCCCGGATGGAAATTGGGCAGCATGACCGTGGGCTGCCTTGCCGGATGATATAGACAGAAAAAACGCACATAAAAGGATTTGATGCATGCCCAACAGAATTGAGACAGCCCTGAAGCAAGGTTTGCGTGATGCCCGCGGCGAGCGGATCAGGCGCGAGATTGAGCATTTTCTGCACCTGGCGGTGGATCAGGTCAGAACCATTGATGTGTACACGGTGGATAGCGGGCTTTCGCAGGAAGAACTACGGTCTGCCGCCGCCGGCCCTTTCAGCGACCCGGTTATACAGCTTTGGAGCATTGACCGTCCTCTGGCCGCGGATTTTGATTATGCCGTCGAGGTGGGTTTCCGGCCGGGTGTGACTGACAATATCGGTCGCACTGCCCGCGAAGCGATCGAGTATCTGACTGGTCGCCGGTTCGGTTCCGGCGAGGGGGTCTATACCTCGGTGCAATATCTGATCAGCGGCAAGCTTACCCAGGCGGATGTGGAAAGGATTGCTACCGGGCTGCTTTGCAATACATTGATTCAGCGTTACACAGTTTTGTCATCGGCTGATTTTATGGCCCGGCGCGGGTTTCCGGCTGTTGTGCCTAAAGTGCAGTCAGAGGCGAAGGCAGAGATTAGAGAGATTGATCTCAATGTTTCAGATGAAGAGCTGATGTCAATCAGCAAGGCGGGGGTGCTGGCCCTGACCCTTGACGAGATGCGGATCATACAGGCCCATTATCACGACCCTGCCGTGCTGGAAGAACGCCGCCGGATGGGCCTGGGTAGCAAGCCGACTGACGTGGAACTGGAATGCCTGGCCCAGACCTGGTCGGAGCACTGCAAGCACAAGATCTTCGCCGGTACGGTGCAGTACGAGGATGAGTACGGCAACCAGCAGGAGATCAAATCCCTTTTCAAATCGTTCATCCAGCGCACCACCAGGGATGTGCGCGAAAAACTGGGCGACCGGGATTTCTGCCTCTCTGTTTTCAAGGACAATGCCGGTGTGATCAAGTTCAACGAAGATCACTCCCTGGTGTTCAAGGTGGAGACCCATAACTCCCCTTCGGCGCTGGATCCTTACGGCGGTGCCTTGACCGGCATCGTCGGTGTCAACCGTGATCCGTTCGGCACCGGCAAGGGTGCCAAGCTGATCTTCAATACCGATGTGTTCTGTTTTGCCGATCCGTTCTACGAAAAACCGTTGCCGTCCCGTCTGCTGCATCCCCGCCGCATCTATGAAGGTGTTGTGGAAGGTGTCGAGCATGGCGGCAACAAGAGCGGGATTCCTACGGTCAATGGCTCGCTGGTCTTTGACGAACGTTATGCCGGCAAGCCGCTGGTCTTTTGCGGTACGGCCGGTCTGATGCCGGCCAGACTGCAGGGTGAGCCGACCCATGAAAAGACCATCAAGCCGGGCGACCTGATTGTCATGACCGGCGGCCGGATCGGCAAGGACGGCATCCACGGTGCTACCTTCTCCTCTGAGGAACTGAATGAAAACTCACCGGTGACGGCTGTCCAGATTGGCGACCCGATCACTCAGAAGCGCATGTTTGACTTCCTGATCCGCGCCCGTGACAAGGGGCTTTACCGCTTTATCACCGACAACGGCGCCGGCGGGCTTTCCTCATCCATCGGCGAGATGTCCGGCGAATGTGGCGGCTGCAAGATGGACCTCTCCAAAGCGCCGCTCAAATATCCCGGCCTCAATCCCTGGGAGATTCTGATTTCCGAGGCCCAGGAGCGCATGTCCCTGGCCGTACCGCCTGAGAGCATCGACGAATTTCTGGATATGGCCAAACGCTTTGGCGTTGAGGCCACCGTGCTGGGAGAATTCAACGACTCCGGCACATTCCACATCCTTTACGGTGACCGGACTGTGGCTTGGCTGCCGATTGAGTTCATGCATGAAGGCTTGCCGCCCATGCAGCTGCCGGCCAAGTGGGTTCCGCCAATCCATGCCGAGCCTGCAGTTGAAGTCAAGGATAACTATAATCAGGAATTGAAGGATCTGTTGGGTGCTTTGAATGTCTGCTCCAAAGAGTCGGTCGTGCGCCGCTATGACCACGAGGTGCAGGGTGGCTCGGTGGTCAAGCCGTTTACCGGCGTTGCCAATGACGGCCCTTCCGATGCTGCTGTGGTGCGCCCGATCCTGGAATCCTTCGAGGGGGTCGTGACCGCCCACGGCATCTGTCCGCGCTATTCGGATATCGACACCTATCACATGACTGCCAATGCCGTTGACGAAGCCATGCGCAACTATGTGGCAGTCGGCGGTTCGCTGGATCTGGTGGCCGGTCTGGACAACTATTGCTGGTGCGACCCGGTCCTGTCAGAGAAAACGCCGGATGGCGCTTACAAGATGGCCCAGCTGGTGCGCTCCAATCAGGCACTCTACGACATCTGCATGGAGTACAACCTGCCGCTGGTCTCCGGCAAGGACTCCATGAAAAATGATTTTTACGACGGTTCCACCAAGATATCCATTCCACCGACGCTGCTCTTTTCTGTAATCGGCAAGATTGAGGATGCCAGGAAGAGCGTCACCATGGATGTGAAGCGTCCCGGCGACATCGTCTACCTGCTGGGCAGGACCGCCGACGAGCTGGGCGCTTCGGAGTACTTCACCCTGGCCGGTGTCACCGGCAACAAGGTGCCGCAGGTTGATGCGCAAGATGCCTACAAACGCTACCAGGCCTACCACCAGGCTGTTATGGCCGGTGCGGTCGCTTCCTGCCATGATCTGTCCGATGGCGGGCTGGCGGTGGCGGCGGCCGAGTCGGCCTTTGCCGGCGGCTTCGGCATGCTGATTGACCTCTCACGCGTACTCTGGAAAGGGGAGGGCAAAAACGACACGGCCTTGCTCTTCTCCGAGTCGGCTTCCCGTCATCTGGTGACAGTGCATTCTGAAAAACGCGAGCAGTTCGAAAGCATCATGGCTGGCAACTGTTTTGCTCCCATCGGTGTAGTGACCGAAGATGCAACCTTGAGTATCACCGGACTTTCAGGCAATACGATCGTCAAGGCCGGGCTGACAGAGCTGAAGGAAGCCTGGCAGCGGACGTTGCGGGAACTGTAGCAATATTTCGTGACCGCTTCCATCCAACATACCCTGAAAACCGTCTTCGGTTTCCACGAATTCCGCTCACCACAACAGGATGTCATCGAGCGGGTGGTGGCAGGGGAGGATGTGTTTCTGGTCATGCCGACCGGCGGAGGCAAGTCGCTCTGCTACCAGATTCCTGCGCTGCATCGTGAAGGTGTGGCGATTGTTGTTTCGCCCCTGATCTCGCTGATGAAGGACCAGGTTGATGCGCTGGCCGCCAACGGCGTAGCCGCGGCCTGTTTCAATTCGTCCCTGTCGACCGCCGAGGCCCGGCAGGTTTCTCGCCAGATGGAAAACAACGAACTGGACCTGCTTTATGTGGCTCCGGAGCGTTTGATGCAGCCGGAGTTCCTGGAACGGCTGGCGGTAATGAAGCCGTCCCTGTTCGCCATTGACGAGGCCCATTGCATCTCCCAGTGGGGGCATGATTTTCGGCCGGAATACACCCAGCTCGGCAGGGTGCGGCAACAGTTTCCCGCTGTGCCCATAGTGGCCATGACCGCCACGGCCGATCCGGAGACCCGCAAGGATATCATCCGGCAACTGGGGATCGAGACAGCCAGGGTCTTTGTGGCCGGTTTCGACCGCCCGAACATCACCTACTCGGTGATACCCAAGCAGAAGCCCTTTAGCCAGCTGGAAAAGTTTCTGGACGGCCGCCGGGATGAGGCTGGCATTATCTATGCCTTGAGCCGCAAGCGGGTGGAAGAGGTGGCCGATAAACTCCAGGCGGCCGGATTTGCCGCCGCTGCCTATCACGCCGGGTTGCCGGACGAACAGCGCAAACGCGTGCAGGATGCCTTCCGGCGCGATGATCTGCGCATCGTCGTCGCCACCGTGGCGTTCGGCATGGGCATTGACAAGCCCAATGTGCGTTATGTGGTGCATTTCGACATGCCCAAGAGCGTGGAGAGTTATTATCAGGAGACCGGCCGCGCCGGGCGCGACGGTTTGCCATCCGAGGCGCTGATGCTGTTCGGGATGGGCGATGTGATGACCGCCCGCTCTCTGATAGAAAACAGCGGCAATGCCGAACGGGTCAGGATCGAACTGCAGAAACTGAACGCCATGGTTGCCTACGCCGAGGCGCTGACCTGCCGAAGACGGGCGTTGCTGGCCTATTTCGGCGACCTGCGTGAGCATGGCTGCGATAATTGCGACATCTGCAACGACCCTCCGGTGCGCTTCGATGCATCCGAACAGGCCAGAAAGGCGCTTTCATGCGTTTACAGGGTCGGAGAACGGTTCGGAGCCAGACATGTCATTGACGTGTTGCGCGGCGCCAGGGGACAGCGGATTCTGGACCTGCGCCACAACGAGCTTTCCACCTACGGCATCGGTGCTGACCTCTCGGCAGCCGAGTGGGAAAACATCATCAGGCAATTGATACACCTGGGATACCTGGTGCAGGATTTCACCCGCTTCGGAGCGCTGGGGGTGTCATCGTCGGCCCGTCCTGTTCTTAAAGGCGAGACACAGGTGGTGCTTGGCAGGCCGCGTGATGTTGTCAAGCCGGAAAAGAAATCACGTCGTCGTGGCGGGTCTGAAGATGGGCCTCACAGTCTACTGTTCGAAGAGCTGCGCATTGTTCGCAAGCAGATTGCCGATGCGGCCGGGGTGCCTCCCTTTGTCGTATTTTCCGATGCAACGCTTGTGGAGATGGCCAAGCACAAGCCGGTTAATGATGTCGAGCTGCTTGCAATAACCGGTGTCGGCGAGCATAAGCTGAATAAGTATGGCAAGCAGTTTCTGTCTGCCATCGGTAACTTCTTGTCTGCAAATGAGTAAATTATTCTAAGGGACAGTTTTGTTTAGATTTAGTAAGATCTGGTTTCGACTCTCAAGGAGAAATGGAATATATGGCAAAGACCCGCGCAATCGTTATAACCGGTAACGGCACCAATTGTGAAATGGAGGCGGCCCATGCCTGCCGTCTGGGCGGATTTGATGAGGCGGTAATCGCCCATATCGCCGAGATACTTTCCGGAGAAATCAGGCTGGATGATTTTCATTTCCTTAACCTGACCGGCGGTTTTCTGGATGGAGATGATCTGGGCAGCGCCAAGGCGCAGGCCAACCGTTTGAAACATGCCACTGTCAGTGGTACCGGTGAGAAACTGGTTGATCAGTTTAACCGCTTTATCCAGGACGGCAAGCTGATCCTGGGGGTCTGCAACGGTTTTCAGCTGATGGTCAAGATGGGCATGCTGCCTGGTTTTGACGGTGATTACCTGACCCAGTCGGTGACGTTGACCCATAACGATTGTGGTCGATTCCAGGACCGCTGGACCTGCCTGAAGGTGGATGGTGAGTCGCCCGCTGTTTTTACAAAGGGGATCGAAAAGGGCATCTATCTGCCGGTGCGACATGGAGAGGGCAAGTTCCTCTGTGACAGCGCGGCCACCCTTAATCGCATAGAATCAGAGCATCTGGCCGTACTCAAGTATTCCGGTTCGGACTATCAGGAGGCGACAATGGAGTTTCCAGATAACCCCAACGGTGCGGTCAATGCCATTGCCGGGTTGTGTGACCCCACCGGCCGGCTGATGGGGCTGATGCCGCATCCGGAGGCCTTCGTACATTACACCCAGCACCCCCGCTGGACCAGGGAAACGTTGCCGGAAGATGGCGATGGACTGATCCTGTATAAAAATGCGGCCCAATATGTTAGATACAACCTGTAATCTGCCATCATGAAAGCACTAAGCTTTAAAACCTGGGATGTCTGGAGTCACTATAAATGGAATTGAACAGACCACACGAAGAATGCGGTGTTTTCGGCATCATCAATCATTCGGAAGCATCCAATCTTGCCTATCTGGGGCTGTATGCCCTGCAGCACCGCGGCCAGGAAAGCTGCGGCATTGTCTCCTCGGACAGTTCCACGCTGCATGAGCACAAGCGCATGGGCCTGGTGGCCGATGTGTTCGGTAATCAGGATATTTTTAAAAAACTGCCGGGCCGAGCCGCCATTGGCCATGTACGCTATTCCACGGCTGGCGCCTCGGTGGAGAAGAATGTGCAGCCGATCATGGTTGATTACTCCCGTGGGTCGATTGCGGTGGCGCACAACGGCAATCTGGTTAATGCCCAGATCCTCAAGGCTGAACTTGAGGCCTATGGCTCCATCTTCCAGACCACCATGGATACGGAGATCATCATTCATCTACTGGCCATGTCGCGCAGCAATCTACTGACCGATCGCATTGTGGAATCGATCAGCCGCATTCAGGGGGCATACTGCCTGCTGTTTCTTACCAAGAGCCGCATGATCGCCGTGCGTGACCCGAATGGTTTTCGGCCACTGTGCCTAGGCAAGCTGGGCGACGCCTGGGTGGTGGCATCGGAAAGCTGCGCCCTGGATCTGATCGAGGCCAGGTATGTGCGTGAGATCGAGCCTGGAGAGATGATCGTATGCGGTAACGATGGTTCCCTGGAATCACTGTTTCCGTTCAAGAAGATCGAACAGACACCCTGTATCTTCGAGTTTGTCTATTTTGCCCGTCCGGATTCCAATATATTTGGCGGCAGGAGCGTCTATGCGACCCGCAAGGAGTTGGGACGGCAGCTGGCCAGGGAGTTCAGGGTGGATGCCGATCTGGTTATTCCGGTTCCGGATTCCGGCGTTCCAGCGGCCATGGGTTATGCGGAGGAGTCGGGCATACGTTTTGAACTGGGGTTGATCCGCAACCACTATGTGGGCAGGACATTCATCGAACCGGCCCAGTCCATACGTCACTTTGGCGTCAAGATCAAACTCAATCCGGTGCGGGAGATTCTCAAGGGTAAGCGTGTGGTTGTGATCGACGATTCGATTGTCCGCGGCACCACCTCACGCAAGATTATCAAAATGGTGCGGGACGCCGGAGCCAGCGAGGTGCACATGCTGATCTCCTCGCCTCCGACCAGTTATCCCTGTTATTATGGCATCGATACCCCCAACCGCAAGGAGCTGATCTCTTCTTCCCATACCGTTGAAGAAATCTGTCGCTATATCACGGCTGACTCACTGGGCTATCTTTCGGAGGATGGCCTGGTCAAGGCGGTTGGCATGGAACACATCAATTTTTGCAAGGCCTGTTTTGCCGGAAATTATCCGGTTGGATTCCCCAGAGCTGAGGAGATACCCCAGATGGGATTATTTGAGGAGGGAAAACGCTAATAATGACTGACCGCGAGAAACTGAAACAGATTGTACTGGAAAAATCCTACGAGAAACGGTTGGTTAAACTGGCTTCCGGCCGTGAAAGTGATTTTTACTTTGACGGTAAGCAGACCACCCTGCACGCAGAAGGCGGGTTTCTGGTTGGCAAGTTGATGTATGAGGCCATTCGGGACGTGGCAGGGGTTGAAGCGGTGGGAGGCATTACGCTTGGCGCCGATCCGATTGCGACGGCCACCTCGATCGCTGCCCATCTGGACGGCAAAAGTCTGCATGCCTTCATTATTCGCAAGGAGCCCAAAGGGCATGGAACTGGCCAGTGGCTGGAGGGACGTAAAAACCTGCCGCCCGGCACAAAGGTGGTTATCCTGGAGGATGTGGTTACCACCGGTGGTTCCTCCATGAAGGCAGTGCGCCGCGCCGAAGAGGAGGGACTTAAGGTGCTGGGCATTGTCACGCTGGTTGATCGCGAAGAAGGCGGGCGTGAGAACATCGAGGCCGAAGGTTATTGGCTGAGGGCGCTCTTCACCAAGAGTCAGCTGGTCAGTTAAGCATATGCACATATCCGCAAGGAAACGGGGAGGGCCAAATTACGGCTCTCCCCGTTTTTTGTTGTTGGGCTGTTGACTTGTAAACGGCGGGTTTTGGGGTAAGCTTTTCGGTAATGACAGATACCATGCCCGCATGTCGGGCTGGATCATCTGCTGACAGCTGTTTTCATCATCAGCGTTCAAGAGGTTATGCAATGGCGGATACATTTTCAGTTTTACTGGTAGATAGCTCCAGATCAATGCGCAATGCCCTGCGCAAACAGCTGGAGGCTGCCGGCCATACGGTAAATGAAGCCGATAATGGTCACAAGGGACTGGATGCCTTTGAACAGTGGAAAACAGATGTTGTCATGACAGGCATGGATATGCCTGGCATGGATGGCTACGACCTGATCGCTGCCATCAGAGAAAGGGATGTGCATGTCCC